>Ga0156063_105_pt4 | contig 23250 bp, 18 predicted proteins | sample RifCSPlowO2_02_FD_107716 | JGI IMG/M metagenome (GOLD analysis project Ga0156063, IMG submission 107716) | Candidatus Uhrbacteria bacterium RIFCSPLOWO2_02_FULL_49_11
GACGGTAAATATGACGCAGTATGTCTCCGATCCCCAGAACAATATCGCGTGGGGAACGCTCCAGATCGTGAGCGTGTCGGTGGGAAGCGCCATTTACAGACTCCTGGTTTCATGGGAAAATGAAATCAGAAATCTGGAAATATAACCATGCCACTTATGAACAAGAAATATTTCATATTTTTAGTAGCCATTTTGGCGGTGGTGGGGGGAGCCGCGTTGATTTGGTCGATAAAAAATCAAACACCACCCAATCAACCAGTCGCAGGAACCGGTGATAATGCCACACCGCCCGCACCGGCGGATAATGGCACAGAGCCGACCGTCACGCCGGAAATCATTACGTCCGACATTGATACGAGCGACCCGTCTGCCGACGAAGCAGGCTGGAAGACGTACCGGAATGAGGAGTATGGATTTGAGTTTAGATATCCGAACAACTGGCAAGCTGTTGAAGAAGAAGGCGTATTGGTAAGAATTTATGACCCGCTTCTTTTCTTGGAGAAAGATGCGGGCAGGTCCCCGTGGGCGGATGGGGCTAGATTATCAGTAATAGTACGTAATATAGGGGCAAAATCCATTGATCAATACTTGGATAGTCTAAATAAATCTATTACTGACGGTTCGATTAGTATTTTAGACACCAAAGAAGTCGAGCTCGATAATATGAGAGGCGTTACGAGAGTCATTTCATTTCTCGGTTTAACCAGGACGATTGAGACATACATAAAGAAAGAAGAAGAGGTATTTGTTTTCGTGATTGATTTTGGGATTAACTATGCAGAGATATTTGATCACTATGAGAATTTATATGAAAACATACTTTCGTCGATCCTGATTCAATGACATAGTGGCCTGATTCACAATCACTCCAGCGGGCTTTTCGTACGAGTCCGTAGATGTGACCATGAGTCACAAAAACAAATAACAGTTCTTTTACAACTCAAACCCCATCAACAGTAGAAAGGAGAAAAATTTATTGATGGGCGGCAATCTAATTCACTGAAGTTCTGAATTATTCAGAAGGAGTAGTAGCCATGAGTAAGCGATTATTTATGTTGCTTATCATCGCATATGCGATGATCCCCAGCGGAATATATCCGCAGGGGCTTTACTCACCATTTCTCCCTAACGAGTCGTGGTGGGTAAGTCAGTCTCCAGGCCAGACAGGTCATGTGGGTTCATTGGCAAATGCCTGGGATTTTAATTGGAGCAGTCCTGGCTCTGCCGATTTAGACAAACCGGTTCTGGCGAGCGGAGATGGTGTTGCTGTGTTCGCTGGATTGTCAGGGTCCCTGACTTCTGGATGGGGGTATACCGTAGTGATTCAGCTGGATGCTGGTGGATATACTCGTGTAGCTCATTTGGACGAGGTCTGTGTCAAAGTGGGTGAATACGTGCAACGAGGTCAGGTTGTGGGATTGAATGGAAGCACCGGACAATCCACTGGCCCGCATATCCATTACCAATATCAGGATACCAAGAACGGAAGTTCAACTCCTTCAAGTTTTGCTGATATTGGGAACCCGACTGGATGCGATTGTGGTTCAGAGCCAGGTGGGGGTGCTTATCATTACACCTCCGCCAACACCCCCCTCTTTGACGCAGTCTTCACCGCGTCAGGAGGTAGCAGCGCTTTCGGCCAGACGATCGAGCTCTCCGAATACGGCTGGTGGGATAGCTGGACATCCGGCGATTACGCCAATGTCTACCTTACGCATCCCAATCAGTCCATTCAGGGCGGTTCCCTTGCCAATCCTCATATCGTCTATGACGCGATGAGAGGCGCAAGGAAGGCGGTGCTCTGTTTCGGCCAGATGTTCGGGAAATGGTCTGCCATGAACAATCCCGGCGCCGGTCCCAATTCCTATCTTGCCGCACCGATCGATTCCGAATACGTCTGGGCAGGTTATACTCTCCAGGATTGTCAGGGAGGGTATATTCGTTGGAACGGCTCTGTAGCGGAAGATTTTCCGTATCCCGAATGGTTCGGCCCTGGTGCGTTTGATCCGAGCGGCGGATTGTCCTCGCAGCAGCCCGAATTGTTGCTGCAAAACCTGCCGCAAGGAAACGGATACCCCTTAATAGCATGGTCTCCGACCGCGAGCTATCTTTTTGTTGAATGTTACAAAAAGAACGGCATGGCGGCCAATCTCGGCTGGGCTTACGCCGGTGCGGTTCCCGGGAGTCCCGCTTCGGTGCACAAGTGGAATTTCACCTGGCCGGGAGGTCAGAGCGATTTTTACTGGGTGCAGAATTTCGATGACGGTGCCTATGGGGACTGTATTATCATGTACGATCCCGATAACGCAGGATCCACCGGCTTTACCCCGGCAGACGGTCTGAACAAGGCGCGTCTCATCAGAGGGAATATCTGGATCACATACCGTAACAACAACTGGATATCCATCCTCGGCGCGCCGGTGAATAACCAACACGGATCTCCAGGCAACATTGTCCAGGAGTTTCAGTTGGGCGTGGTGACCGATAACGGTTCAACCGTCACTTATTCGCTCTACAGCGCCGGACTCGCCAGTCTCCATATCAGCTCCGATCCGGAAGGCGGCGCGGTCTTGGTGGACGACGCAGCACCTTACACGGGTGCCACCACTCCTACAGTGCTGTTCGCGGACGACGCGGGCAATCATGTGGTGAGGATCGCGCTGGAAGGGCAGGAGCAGATCGTGAACGTGAGCGCGGCCGCCAACGTGGTCACCGAAGTGTCGGTAAGCTTTAACGAACAACAAGGATCCATTTCCGTGATTACGCCGAACGGCGGCGCTTATCCGGTTTCCAGCACTCTCGATATCTCCTGGAGCGGATTCAGCGGCGCGGTGCAGATCGACCTGTCCCGTGACGGCGGCCAGAACTGGGAATCCATGCAGTCTTGGAGCGGATCGCAGACCTACTCGTGGGAAGTCACGGGGTCGGAATCAGATGAATGCCTGATAAAGGTGTACGAGCTGGGAAATTCGAGCAATTACGATGTCAGCAACGGGTTCTTCACCATCGGCGATCCCAACGATCCGCCGGCGGCGCAGTCTTTCCCAGATACCGTGGTGTACCGTAATCCTCTGGTCATCGATTTAACGTCCAAGGTATCGGATACCGATGGCACGGTGAATTGGAACACTCTTTCCGTGACCAGTTCTCCGGACGGGAACAGCGTGGTGAATAGTGGCGCTCACACCGTCACCTTCACGCCGAGTTTCCTGTATTTCGGTTCCACGCAGGTGAAGTACACTGTGCAGGACAATGACGGAGCCGTATCGAACGAAGGGACCGTCACCATCAACGTTCAAGTGGCGACCTCCGTCATCGATAACGGCGATTTCCAGACCCAGTCACTGCCGCCATGGTTCCAGGAATCCTCGGACACCAATGATGCCGATATCAACTACGGCTACAAACGATTCGGTCCCGGAGATCCGTATAACAGCACGCATTACCTGTTCGTATACGTTCCTCCGATCGATCAGTTCGGTTTCGGGCAGGATTCCGTCACTATTCTGCAATCCGGGCTTCACTTCGAGGCAGGATCGCATACCATCACCTTTGACGGGAACCGATTCGCCAGAGATGTTCCGATTCTCTTTCAACTCTTTACCCATGATCGGTCAACCCTGCTCTGGAGCGGCACCAGGATCGTCACCAGCCAGACGTATTGGGACGATTATTCCATCGGTCTCAGCCTCGATGATCCGGTCGTGGAAGCCGTGCTCAAGCTCAAGTTCGGGCCGGTATCCGGTGTGGGTGCTTACTGCAAGGTGGATGACATTTCTCTGGATGGTGAGTTGAGTAAGAGGATCGCGCCGCAGGATGAAGCATCCGAATCGTCTGTGCCCAAACAGTTTGCCCTGTATCAAAACCACCCGAATCCGTTCAATCCCACCACGACGTTCCGGTTCGATTTGCCGGAACAGGCGCACGTCAGGCTCGCGGTCTACAATATTATAGGCCAAAAGTCGATGATGGTGATTGATGGCGAAATGGATGCGGGCGCGCATTCAGTTATTTGGGACGCGTCACAGCTTCCCAGTGGCGTGTATTTCTACACATTGGAAGCGGGATCGTTCCTCGCGACTAAGAAGTTGGTTCTTTTAAAATAGCTCGTTGAAACACCCCCTCTTTTAGTCTCCCCCTTTTTAAGGGGAGAATATTGAGGGACGAAAGTTACTCTCTCTCTCTCTCTCTTCATTCGGAAACAGAATGAGGAGGAAAGAGATCGCGTAACTAAACCTTTGACCCATAGCCCTGCGGAGCGCTGACTTCGCAGGGCTTTATTAATATTGGTGGTCATTATACTCTGGCAGGGGGTATTTTTTTGTGCTATAATAAAGCCAGATGAAAGAGACCAAAAAGATAGGTTTTTTAAGTAAATTTGCCTCCTATAAATGGCAAGTTTTGCATTATTTTCTAGGATAATATGGCCAAAAAAAGCGCGTCGTCAGATTATCAAGCAAAGCACATAACCGTACTTGAAGGTCTTGATCCGGTCCGGAAAAGGCCGGGCATGTACATAGGGTCTACCGGCGTGGAAGGACTCCATCATTTGGTGTGGGAAGTGGTTGATAACTCGATTGACGAGGCGATGGCAGGCTTTTGCACCGAGATTACCGTACGGCTGCTCCCGGGGCGCATGGTGGAGGTCATCGATAACGGCCGCGGCATCCCGGTTGATATTCATAAGCAGGCGAAAGTATCCGCCTTGGAAGTGGTGCTCACCAAGCTCCATGCGGGCGGCAAGTTCGGCCAAGGAGGCTATAAAGTATCGGGAGGGCTGCATGGGGTTGGCGTTTCTGTGGTGAATGCCCTTTCTTCTTACATGAAGGCAGAGGTGAAGAGGGAGGGGAAGCTTTTTGAGCAGGAATATGAACGCGGCAAGCCTCGGAGAAAAGTGCGTCCCGTAGGAAAAGCATCGGGCACCGGCACGGTGATTGCCTTCGTGCCTGATACGGAAATTTTCGGCGACATTGGTTTTGATTTCCAGACCGTGCTTGACCATCTCCGCCAGCAGGCATATCTCACGAAGGGGGTAAAGATCATCGTGCGGGATGAACGAATAAACGAAAAGGCTGACGCAAAAACAAAAGAAAAAGAGGCTCACCCGGAAGATAAGGCGCCTCTTGCGTTTGATATCCCCACTTCGTATGTGTTTTATTTTGAAGGCGGCATCCGTTCCTACGTGGCACATTTAAATCACAACCGGAGCGTAAAACAAGAGGCGGTATTTTATATAGAAAAAGAAATTATACCCAACGGGTCAAATGGCGCGCCTGATCCTGAAAAGGATGCCTCACTGAAGGAGGCGCCGGATAAAACCCATGCGCAAAAGTTTGTCACGCCGATCAAGGTGGAAGTTTCCCTTCAGTATACGGACGATTATCGCGAAACCGTCTACGCATTCGCCAATAATATTTACAACCCTGAAGGCGGCACCCACTTGGTGGGATTCCGCGGCGCGCTCACCCGCGTGCTCAATTCGTATGCGCGGGCGAAAGGCTATTTGAAAGAAAAAGACGATAATCTCACCGGCGAAGACGTGAGGGAGGGTTTAACCGCGGTCGTGTCGGTAAAAGTGCCGGAACCGCAATTTGAAGGGCAGACAAAAGCAAAGTTAGGGAATCCGGAAGTGAAGAATGCGGTGGAATCGGTGCTCGGCGATGCGCTCGCCTCATTTTTGGAAGAACATCCGCGCGATGCAGAAGGGATTTTGGAGAAATGCGTCTTGACCCAGCGCGCACGGGTGGCCGCTCGTGCGGCGCGCGACACCGTGCTGCGCAAAGGGGCGCTCGATGGGCTTACGCTCCCCGGGAAGCTCGCAGACTGCTCCACCAAGGATTCACACCATTCTGAATTATATATTGTCGAGGGAGACTCTGCAGGCGGCAGCGCGAAACAAGGGCGCAACCGCGAGTACCAGGCTATTCTCCCCTTGAGAGGCAAAATCCTGAACGTGGAACGCGCGCGGCTGGACAAGATGTTGACCAACAATGAATTGAAATCGCTCATCATTGCAATAGGCACAAACTTTGGCGAAAATTTCAACCTCGCGGATCTTCGGTACGAGCGCATTATTATCATGACTGATGCGGATGTGGACGGCGCGCACATCAGGACCCTGCTCTTAACGTTTTTTTACCGTTATTTCAAGGAACTTATCACCACGGGCCATCTTTTCATCGCACAGCCGCCCCTGTATCGCATACAAAAGGGGAAAGAGTTCTGGTATGCGTATTCTGACCAAGAAAAGGAAAAAGTGCTTTCATCCATACGGAGCATTTTGCGCGGGAAAGCGGGAGATGCGCATGCAGAGGCATTCTCAAAAGAAGAGTCAGGGGCGGCGCGCGCGGGCGAAATCGATATCGGCGAGAAGGTGGGGGGCGCGGTCATTCAGCGGTATAAGGGCTTGGGGGAAATGAATCCCACGCAGTTGTGGGAGACGACCATGGACCCTCAAAAGCGGTTCATGCACCAAGTAATCATCGACGATGCGGAAAAAGCGGATGCGATTTTTGACGTGCTTATGGGATCTGAAGTGGATCCCCGCAAGCGTTTTATTCAGACCCATGCGAAGTTGGTGAAAAATTTGGATGTGTAGACATCTCAAAACTTAAATGTCGTCCTTCGACAAGCTCAGGATGACAAAGTACTTCTGTCATGGTGAGCGATGTCATAGTGAGCCGAGTCGAACTACGAGTCGAACCATGAGATATAGTTTTGAGTCTTGCGTTTTTAGTTTTTAATTATGTTGTTCCTAAGCACCCTCCGCAATGCTCCTGTCTATGACAGTAGTTTTGTGTTGGTTGGGAAATATAAGGATATTATCGCCTCTGTGGTCGCAGACCAGTACGCCCCCGTAAAATCATTAGTGGTGACGCTTATAAAAGGGAAGGGAGAGCTTATTATTCCCTGGAATGTGGTAGAGAACGCGAGCAGGGTGGGTATCCATCTTTCCACTTTATTGACGCGCGTGGCGCCGGTGCAAGAGAATGGTATCGACATCAGGCTGCGTGAAAAAGTCCTTGATCACCAGATTGTGGATATTACTGGCGCACGCGTGGTGCGCGTGAATGATTTGCAGTTGGGAACTATTGAAGGCCGCATGTGCGTCATCGCCATTGACGTGAGCCAGAAAGCACTGCTCAGGCGCCTCAATCTTGATTGGGTGGATCTATTTAATCTGATACCGGTGAAGCTCATTGATTGGCGGCAGGCGAATCTCGTGTCAGGTTCGGTGCAGGTCGCGGCGCTTTCTAAAGACGTGGTGCATATGCACCCTGCTGATATCGCCACGATCGTGGGAGATCTGAATGTGAACCAAGGGAGCGAGCTGGTGAAATCCCTTGACCTTGCCACTGCCGCGCGGGTATTTGAGGAAATAGACCCTGAAACGCGGCGCATTTTAGTGAAAGCAATGAGCCCCGACAAAGTGGCGTTGATTACCGATAAAATGCCGCTTGATGAAGTTGTCGATCTTTTAAAGTCTCTCCCGGCGGCGACGTGCAAGGAATTGCTCTCTCATCTTCAATCATCGCGCGCGGCAACCGCGGAACGATTGCTCCAGTATGCAAACCACTCCGCGGGCGGGCTCATGACGACGGAATTCATTAAGTGCAGTCTCACTCGTACCGTTGCCCAAGTCATAGAAGAAATTAAGAAACGCTCTTTTACCTTTCGTTTCATCCATTATGTGTATGTAGTGGATGAAGAGAACCGATTCGTGGGAGTTGCTTCCTTTCGGCGTCTGATAACGAGCGATCCGAACCAGACTGTGCAGGAAGTCATGCGCGACCGCAGGGGATTAAAAGTATTGAGGCCTGAACAACCATTAAGAGAGGTTGCGGTGATTATGGCAAAATACAAATTGTTCTCGGCGGCAGTCGTCGATAAGAAAAGGCAATTGCTCGGCGTCATTACCATGGATGACATAATGCGCCAGCTCGTATCACACGTATATGATGTCTGATGAGGCGGGGGGTAATTTGTAACAATGAATCTACGTAGATATTTTTCCACAATTTTATGGTGCCAATTTTCAAACGCTGGCTGCTGCGGGCGAGCATCATATTGAGCGTGGTCGGTCCTGGCATCATTTCCGGCACGGCGGATAATGATGCGGGCGGCATTACGACTTATTCGATCGTGGGCGCCCATTACGGGTACCAGATGCTTTGGCTGCTTCCCCTTGTCGGGCTTGTGCTGTGGCTTACGCAGGACATGGGCGCGCGCTTGGGACTTGTGACGGGCAAAGGCCTTGCGGCCCTCATACGGGAGAATTTCAGCATTCGGCTCACGGTAATCGTCATTATTCTCACTGGCATATCAAATTGGATGAATATCGTGGCTGAATTTGCCGGCGTCGCATCGGTTGCGCATCTCTACCATTTTCCCAAAACGCTCCTCGTGGCGATCGCCGCAGCCGCCATATCTTTTGTCGTAATAAAGGGCAATTTTCAGATCGTCCAGCGCGTATTCCTTACCTCATCAGTGCTATATCTTGCGTATGTCATCGCAGGATTGAAGGCAAATCCCGATTGGGCCGCGGTCGTCAAAGGCTCATTCATTCCTCACTTTTCCCTGGAACACGGATTTTTATTTACCGCTATTGCCTTGGTGGGGACCACCGTGACCGCCTGGGGGCAGTTTTTTATCCAATCGTATTATGTGGACAAGGGGGTAAAAGATGCGGACATTAAATTAATGAGGTGGGATATCACCGCCGGCACGCTATGGACCATTGTGGTCGCTTTTTTTATCGTGGTTGCTACCGCGAGCACGCTTTACCCGAAAGGCATACAGATTAATGATGCCGCGCAAGCCGCCGCGGCGCTCGAGCCGTTTGCGGGCTATCTTGCCAAGCACCTGTTTGCATGGGGGCTTCTTAATGCGTCGCTTTTGGGCGCGGGCGTGGTTACCATTGCGACCTCATACCTCATCACGGAGGCATTTGGGTGGGAAGGGAAGGTGGATTTGGGATTGCGGGAATCTCCCGCATTTTATAAATTGTTCCTTTTTTTTATCATCACCGCGGGGCTTTTCGTGCTGATTCCCTCGATCCCTCTCGTGCCGACCATTGTGTTCTCCCAAGCGCTCAATGCGATGGTGCTCCCTTTGCTCTTTATCTGCATGATGGTGCTTTTGAATAGAAAAGATATTATGGGAACGAAAACAAATTCCCGTTTAAACAACGTATTAGTCCTTGCCGCCATTTTTTTGGTGAGCGCGCTCAATATCAGTTATTGCTATGCGCTTGTTTCACAGTTTCTGAAAATACTTTGATGAAGCGAACAATAGAATAAATGTGGATTTATGCGAATATATACAGGCATTAGGGCGCTTAAAAAAATAACATATCCCACCATCTACGCCATACGTTGACAAAATAAGGATAAACCTATGGGAAAAGTGAAATGTTATTTTTTACGGCGCCTTAGCCTGTTTTTGTGTCATGTGGGTTGCTTTTTTCCGCAGATCATGTAAAATCGTTGAGAACAAATAATGAGAATAAACAATGGTTGAAAATTACAAATAAAATTCGAGGTGAATCATGAAAAAGCAGGTAGTTTTTTTGTTGGGGATCTTTATCTCCTTGCAGTCGTTTGCGGTTCAGAGACTGCAGGTTGAGGTTAAAGGGGACAGTGTCTGGATGCAGTGTGAACACTCAATCCAGACCTTCAACACTCCCGGCTATCACTCTGTTGATAGCACACTGGGAGCGCTTGCCCCCGATTCCGCGGAGGCAAAATTGCCCGAGATTTCCCGAGGGAGATCGTGCGGGCAGTTTGAAGGGGTTGGGGTCTATCACTTAACCTCTGGACTGATACCGGAGAATTTCAGTGATAGCATCCACGTCACCTTTCGTGCGCCGGGAAAGGTGATTTTTTGCCAGGGGAAGATGTATAGAGGTGAGGGAGACATTATATTCCCTAATCTCTTTGTCGGGCGAGAGTTCCCAATTTTCTGGGCACACTCTACCAACTATTCAGTGGATTTTTTTCCATTGAATAGTCTGGACACTGTCAGGACAGTTTTCATCTGGACTGATAGTGGGAGGGTGCTCCTAGATTCTGCCCGAGTTGTTGTTGCGGAGGCAATCCGGGAAGTGGGGAAATATGCCCCACAATTCTGGCATAAGCATATCCAGTACTGGGGCGGTTCCCAGTACACCCTAACAATTATGTTAGGGGTACCCGCGGTGGGATTGGAGCATTTTAATGCTCCTTATGTGGGGATACCAAGGGGTTGGTTCTTCATCATGAAGGACCTTACCATCCACGAATTGTTCCATTCTCTCGTGGGCAAGGATTTGATGCCCGCGTCGTATTTTAAATTCGTGGGATACCACCCCACGGATGTATTGGGATTCTATGAGGGTTTAACTACCCTCATTGGGGAGAGATACCTTGAGTTTCCTGCCGGAATTCAATGGCGTCTCGCCCACGCTCTTGCTATGGCTAACATGAGCACGGAGCGAGACTTGATTAAATTGAGTTACGTTCCGGGAGAATTGGAATCCCCATACTGGAACGGCCGTCTTTATTGGACGGCAATGGCAGAAATAATTGACATCGACGATTGGTTGAGTTGGCTTTTTGAAAGCAAATTAATCAATCGTGACGTTCCAGTACCTATCATGATGGATTCGATATATACCTGGTTAAACGAGTTTAAGCCAGGTTGCGGCGATTATGCTAAAAAAGTAATCGCTGGGGAATATTATCATGATGCTGATTCGTTACTTCAGTATCATGGATATCGAAAAGTGTATCCAATAAATTATATCGGGCCTTACTATTGGAAAGATGGTAAGGTCGGTGGATACATTTGTTGGGGAATGGACCGATATAATCTTCCTCTCGATTATCGATTCATCTGCGTTTTGGTGGGAAACGATTCGTTATCTTTAGGTCCTGGTGGTGAGGGGATGAAGTTGCTGCGACAACACCCTGACAGTGTTTTCTCGATTCTTGTTTCTTCCTCACGGGGGAGGGAAGTAATAAGGGTCTCAAAAAATTTTTATTTTCCTTCAGGGGAACCCCTTTTTATACAGGGCAAGATACATTTTGCCCAGGTTCCCCTTGCGAGGCGGGAAGAGACCTTAAAGTTCTGGCGGCAGCTGGTCCGCCAGTAAATGAATTAAACAGGAAAGGATTTGGAAAGGGCCTTGAAAATTTCAAGGCCTTTCAAATTGGCGAAAATGCTGAAGAGGGGTATAATACTCATATGAAAATGAATTATAAAAGGAATATGAACCGCATAGAAACCTCATGGGATGAATCGGCGCAGTGGTACCATGGGCTGGTGGGCGAGAAGGGGATGGAGCTCCAAAGGGCGGTTGTGTTTCCTCAGACGCTCCGACTGCTTCACTTGCAGCCTCACGAGAGACTGCTTGATGTCGCGTGCGGGCAAGGCGCGTTTGTGAGAGAAGCATTTCGTTTTTGTAAGAATATCATGGGGGTAGACGCATCGCCCCATTTGATTGCGTATGCGAAAAAAATGTCTCCGAAACAAATGCGTTTTTTTACAGGCGACGCAAGGAAATTGCCAAGGGAAGTGGCGGGGGAGCGTTTTGATGCGATCTCATGCATACTCGCCATTGCGAACATTGATCCCCTCCAGCCAGTATTTCAAGAATGCAGGAAAATGTTAAAACCGTCAGGCCGCCTAGCGCTCGTGGTTGCGCACCCCTGTTTTCGCATCCCGCGGCAGAGCGGGTGGGGATGGGATGAGCAGAGAAAACTGCAGTACCGGAGGATAGACCGCTATTTGAGTGAAATGAAAATTCCCATTCAAATGCATCCGGGATCCCGTGCGCGCGAAGTGACGTGGACGTTTCATCGTCCGCTGGGGGCGTATATGCGCGCACTTGGAGAGGCGGGATTTATGGTCGATGCGTTGGAAGAATGGACTACTCACCGCAAAAGCACGCCCGGTCCTCGCGCGCGCGCAGATATGTCGTCGAAACAGGAAATCCCGCTTTTTTTAGCCATGAGAGCAATCAGTGTTAATGTCAAAGCTCAATGTTCCCGCCTGCCAAAGCCTGTCAACAATCAATGAAGATGACTTTGAGTATGGTTTAATTATTATGAACGTGCCGCACCTTAAGTATAGGCTATGGCGGGCAGGCAAATGACAAATAAAGTACAAAGTTCAAATATCAAAATTTGGCATTGGAATTTTGACATTCTTTTGAACTTTGCCTGCCCGCCATCTGCCTTTCCATGGGAATGATTCGCATATTATGAAAGATGTGAGTATGAAGGATGTTGCCGTTCATTATTGATTGGCTTTGGCAGGCGGGGATTTTGAATTTTGAAATTATTGTGATATGTCCAATCAGAGTGGCAATAATATAAAGGGTGGTGAAGACCGTGTTAAATGCAAGGTATTAGGTTTGTTTGTGCATCCTACCCGCAATACGCCGGTGGTGTTTATAGGGACCGAAGATGAGCGCATCGTGATACCGATATGGATAGGATTTTTGGAAGCGCAGGCAATCCTCTTTGCGTGGAGGAAAATCACCCCGCCTCGCCCCTTAACGGTTGATCTTCTTGTGTCTGTGATTGCTGAAGATCTTAGTGCGGCGGTCGAAGAGGTGAAAATCCACACATTGCAGGATGGGACATATTTCGCTTCACTTTCTTTAGTATCCCGTGGAGGCGAGCGCAAGGTGAGGGATGCGCGCCCTTCTGACGCCATCGCGATTGCGCTTCGCACCCATGCATCTCTCACCGTAAGTCAAGCGCTTCAGGACGCGACCGCGCATGAACAGAAGGATGCGAAAGCGCTTCTTGATTTCCTTCGGCTTGAGCACGAAGATCAGGATAATGCCCTTCAAGAGGAACAAAGTTTATCGTAGTTGATTGCATCATTTTTAAATTTTTGGTTTAATGCTTAGGTATATGCAAACACTTGGCATAATAGGAGTGGGCATGGTGGGCGGCGCGGTGTACGCGTATTTCCCCGACGCGATTCCCTACAGCCCTCGGAAATATCCGCAGAATAAAGAGAAGATCAACGACGCAAACATCGTATTTGTATGCGTTCCTACACCATTTATGAAAAATGGCGTCGGGTTTGATCTTTCCTATGTGCACGACGCGATCTCTCTGCTTAATGGGGGAAAGATAGTCGTCATTAAATCAACCGTCATCCCGGGCGCCACAGATGCCTTGCAGGCGCAGTATCCCCAGCATAAATTCCTTTTCAATCCTGAATTTTTGCGCGAGGCATCTGCCATTGAGGATTTTAAGAATCCTGACCGGCAGGTGGTTGGTACTACTAAGCAAAGCGAATCCGTGGCGCAAGAATTAATGGATCTTCTCCCTCCAGCACCTTTCAGCAAGATTATCCCAGCAAAAGAAGCAGAAATGGTGAAATATTTTGGTAATACATTTTTGGCAACGCGCGTCATTTTTGCGAATCAAATGTTTGACCTCTGCAAAAAGCTCGGGATTGATTATGAGGCGGTGAAGGAAGCCTCATCAGCCGATCCGCGGATTGGACCTTCGCATTTCAATGTGGATCAGGATGGCTACCGCGGGTACGGCAAAAAATGCCTTCCCAAAGACACGCGCGCGCTCCTGCAGCTCGCTGCACAGGCGGGGGTGGATTTGGAACTGCTAAAGACGCTTGAAGAGATAAACCATGAACTCACCGGCGGCGTGGACAAGGAAGCGGACCTCTACGGTTTGTGAGAATCACAAACCGTAAATCCAAAGTTCAAAGTTCCTGCCTGCGCAGGCAGGCAAATGTCAAATATCACGCCAGAGGCGGATCAGCCTCGGGCTGAAATGACCAATCCTCAATATCAAGTCAAAACTCAAAAGGCAAAAAGCAAAGGTTCAAGTTAAAAGTCAAAAGTTTTGGGTTTTGCGTTGCAATTTTGATTTTTGACCTTTGACTTTTGAATTTGTGTTTGAGATTTTATTGGAAATTAGACATTTGGATTTGGATTTTTTCATTTGATTATGCGTATTTTAGTAACTGGCGGCGCTGGTTTCATCGGCGCTCATCTCTGCGTGGATCTACTGCAGCAAGGCCATGAGATCGTATGCCTCGATAATTTTGTGACCGGAAAAAAAGAGAACCTCGCGGAGCTTTTGAGGCAAAAGAAATTTTCACTCATAGTCCACGATGTATGCGTACCCCTGCCTCCTGAAATTGGCAAGGTGGATCTTGTGTACCATCTCGCGGCGATTGCCTCTCCGTGGAAATACCTTGAACAGAAGTTAGTCACCCTGAAAACAAATATTTGGGGCACCTATCATGCGCTTGAGTATTGCCGCGCAAACAAAAGCGCTTTTGTGTTTTCATCCACCTCGGAGGTCTACGGCGATCCTGAAGAACATCCTCAAAAAGAAGAATACTGGGGACACGTGAATCCGATTGGCCCGCGCGCCTGTTATGACGAAGGGAAGCGCGTGGCAGAATCCATGGTTGTCAATTACCAGGAGACGCATGGAGTGCAGTGCGCGATAGCACGGATTTTCAATACTTTCGGGCCGCAAATGGCGTTTGATGATGGCAGGCCGGTTATTAATTTTATTGTAAAAGCATTGAGAAGCGAACCACTGCCGATTCACGGCGACGGCCAACAGACCAGAAGTTTCTGTTATGTAGACGATATGGTGAGAGGTTTGCAGTTGATGGCGGAGAAGGGGATGAGCAAGGGGCCCATAAATATCGGCAATCCCGATGAGCGCACCATTCTCTCCATTGCGGAATTAGTCCGCGCTAAGGTTAATCCGAAGGCAGCCTTCACGCACATTCCGCGCGTCGAAAACGACCCCCAGCGCAGATGCCCGGACATCACCAAAGCGAAGACCCTCCTCGGCTGGGAGCCTAGGGTAAGTTTTGAAGAAGGGTTGATGAGGACGATTGAGTGGGTGAACAAAGTAGTGCAAGAGTAGCGTCGGAGCTTGTCTCCGACTTAATGGGCTGGCCGGCATGCTACAACGCAACTTAATTATTATTGGCCATTTTTTATCGTATCGGAATCTCAATCTTTTCTACTCGAGGAGACCTCCCCTCACGTCCCCTCCCCGTGATAAACACGGGGCAGGCTCTTGGTAAGGAGGGGGTGGGGTGGTTTCCTTAATTTATTGTGGATTCTAGTCAAATCATTGCGCGATTGTTGCGCGATTGTTGCGCGATTCACGAATGGGGAGTATACTGGGGAGGTAAAAGTGAGTATGTTCAGCCCCAAATACAGGCTTACCGATACTATCCTTCAAAACCTTACCGCCATTGCCGAAGCCAAGGCGGTGATTGATCGCGCGAAAATATTGCCTCAACAAGAATTGCGTTTGCGCCGCCAGGCCATTATCCGCATGACGCATCACTCGACGGAGATAGAAGGCAATAAGCTGAATCTGCGGCAGGTGGAGGCGCTTTACGCAAAGAAAAAAATAGACGCGCCAGCCCGCGATGTGCATGAAGTAACAAATTATCTCAACGCTTTAAAATATATTGAGAGGATTGTCACCGAAAAGAAAACACTTATAGAGAAAATAATACTAAAAATTCATAAATTGGTAACAGACAAAACCTTATCTCCGCAATTTTGCGGCCATTATCGGTCCGGGCCGATTTATGTGGTGCGGCGGCGTATTGGCATGCCGCCGGAAACGCTCTATACGGGACCGGAGGCAAAAAGAGTGCCGAAGCTCATGAGTGATTTTATCGCATGGCTTAGTGCCAGCGAGAAAAATGAAATGAATCCCGTGATAGTCGCGGCAATTGCCCATTTGGAAATTGCCGCAATCCACCCTTTCAACGACGGCAACGGCCGTACCGCCAGAGCTTTGGCCGCACTCATACTCTACCAACGGGGATATGACTTTCGCCGTTTATTTGCTTTGGAAGATTATTACAATACCGACCGGCCGTCGTATTACCGCGCCATCAACGTGGGGGAAACGTATGATGAACGGAAAAGTGATATCACTTCATGGCTGGAGTATTTCGTCGTTGGATTTAAAGAAGAAATTGATGAAGTGAGGGCAAAAGTATTGTTGCTGTCAGCTCGTTCGGTGGACGGTAAAATAAATAAGCAAATATACCTCACCCCCACTCAATTAAAAATTATTGACTTTTTGGATCAAATGGGAAGGATAACCGCTCAAGATATTGCGGATGTTCTCTCTTGCCCAAAGCGTACGGCCCAGTTGCACATACAGAAGCTTAAGAAGATAAAGATGATAAAGTCGATAGGGAAAGGTAAGGCGACGCACTACGTCGCGAATTCGTAGTACAGATTATAGGCTGACCATGATGAGAGATAAGAAATATGCCCTGTCCGCACATCCTCGTTTTCAGTCTCGCGTACCGTCCTTATGTGGGAGGCGCGGAAATTGCGCTTGAGGAAATTGCGCGGCGTTTGCCGCAGTATTTTTTTACGGTGATTACGGCGCGCGCCTTGAAGAATTTTGACTACGTGAAATTGCCGGATATTGAAGAGAGAGACAATATACGCGTAGTAAGAGTAGGCTTGCATAATCGTTTTTTTGGGCAATATACGTATCCCTTATCCGCCCTGAAGCGCGCATACCGCGAAGTTCGGTTTATGAAGCCTGCCTGCGTGTGGGGCATGCTGGAATCGTATGGCGGCATAGCCGCTGCTCTTTATCATCAGCGGTTTCCCGAGATTCCCTATATCCTCACCATGCAAAGCGGGGATTCAGAGTCGTTTTGGAGCTGGCGCACCTGGTTTTGGCGGCCGTTGTATAAGAAAGTGTTCTCACAGGCAAATGCGATCCAGGCAATATCAAAATATTTGGCGGAGCGCGCGAAGGAGTATGGCGCGAGCGGAGAGATCAGAGTTATTCCCAATGGAGTCGCTAACGCTTTTTTTAAACGAATTAATAATGAGGAACGAAAGAAGCTGCGACTGGAATTAGGATTGGGTGATGATCAAATTTGCATTATTACCACATCGCGTTTAGTAAATAAAAACGGCATTGATACATTGATAAAAGGCTTTTCGGTATGGCGGCAACGAGGAGGAAACGGCGTGTTGCTTATTTTAGGCAAAGGGCCTCAAGAGAAGGAATTAAAAAAATTGGCGCATGAGCTTGGCGTCAGCGCGTATATTAAATTTTTAGGTGAAATTCCGTATCAACAACTGCCGCATTTTTATCAGAGCGCTGATATTTTTATTCGCCCGTCGCGGTCTGAAGGGCTGGGTAATGCGTTTTTGGAAGCAATGGCAGCGGGTATTCCGGTGATTGGTACGCCTGTGGGAGGCATCCCTGACTTTTTAACGCACGAACAAACAGGCTTATTGGTGCCGCCTGATGATCCGGAAGCGTTAGAAAAGTCTATCTCACGATTATGCAGCGATCCGGAATTGAAACAGAACATTGTGCAGGAAGCCTGGAATCTCGCGCAAGAAAAATATTCATGGGATGTGGTGGCAAAATCCATGAATAATTTATTACATAATCATGTTAAAATTTCTTGATAAAATTTTAGTTTATATTACCTCTCTTGGCGGGCATGCGCACCTGGAATTAGAGCTTTTTTTCCGTTATGCAATCGCAGGAGGGATTGCGGCAGTCGCAGATCTCTTAATAGTGTGGTCTTTAGTGGAATATGCGCATCTGCATCCTTTTATGGCGGGCGCGGTATCGCTTTTTTTTGGGATAACGATTAATTTTACCATCAGCCGTTTCTGGTCTTTCAAAAGCAAAGGCCCCTTGGTAAAAGAATTCGTTATCTTTCTCACGGTGGCTGCGGTGGGAAGCGGCATCAATTATGTGACGTTTGTCGTGTGTATCGGCGTTCTCCATGTCTGGTATATGGCGGCTAAGGTGATTGCCATTGGTGTCGCGTGGGTATGGAATTATACTTTAAATCGACATGTGACGTTTAAAAATTTTACCCATACTGTCGTGCAATCTACCGACAGGAAAATTTAAATTGGATGTTGATATGCTAGGCATGAGTTTAAAAAAAGATATTGTGCTTGCATGTGAAATATATCCGCCGGATATCGGCGGGCCGGCGACGTATGCCTATGAGCTGCGGGAGCAGTTATTGTTAAAAGGTTTTACGGTCACCTTGCTGACCTTTAGTGATAAGTTAAGAGCAGAAGGAGTTCAAGGAGAGAAGATTGTTGCCGTGAGCCGTAAGGGCAATGTTCTGCGGAGGAGCATAAGGTATGGTTGGAAATTATTTGATTTAGCAAACAAAGGAAGCACGATATACGCGATGGGGCCGGTCGCGAGCGGGCTGTTGAGCGTAATAATCGGTCGCCTGAAGCGGTGCAAAGTTATAGTCAGGATTCCCGGTGGCAGGGCATGGGAAACACACTGCCAGCGCGCATCTGTTCCGGAACGGTTTGAAGAATTCCAACGCAAATCCCATAAAGGATGGGTAAGGATTTTAGAGATCATTGAACGATATGTAGTTAAGAATGCAGACCATATTGTCGTGCCAAGCAATTTTTTAAAAAATATCGTGAAAGATTGGGGTGCACACGAAGATCGGCTCACCGTGATACCCAATGCGATCAATACTCCAATTTCAAAGCAGCCGCATAAAGAGGAATCACTCTCAATCCTCGCCATCGGGCGCCTTGTGCCATGGAAAGGGTTTTCTGATCTTATTCAGGCGTTTCAGACAGTTATGAGATCACATCCTCAAGCCACGCTTACCATTGTCGGTGACGGCCCCGAACGAGCGTATCTGGAGAAATTAGCGCGAGAGACAAATGTGGCCGCTCACGCACGATTTATAGGATTAGTGCCGCGCGAGAACCTCTCGCGTTATTGGCAGGACGCGACAGTGTTTGCGCTTCCTTCGGGATATGAAGGATTTCCTCATTTAGTGCTGGAAGCGTGGGCTGCGGGCGTTCCTGTTGTGGTAAGCGATATACCAGGGAATACCTGCATTGTGCGAAATGGCGAAAACGGCCTTGTCGTGCCCTACCAGGATAGCGCCGCGCTTTCGAATGGCCTCATGGCGCTTCTGCTTGATGCACATCTGCGGGAGCGCTTGCGGAATAATGGCAGAGAGTCGCTCTCCCAATATCGTTGGGAACGTATCATCGGAGAGATTATTACGCTCCTCAACTTTCTTCAATAATGCTATACTGGTGGCAAGAGTTATATTGAGCGACTTCAGCGGTCTCTATGCGCACTCAAAAAAAGCGGCCCTCGATGAAATTTGATTTCGTGACCATCGCGTCCCACCAATTAAGGACGCCGCTTTCTGCCATGAAATGGTTTCTTGAAATGCTCATTGCGGGCAATGCGGGAAAGCTCACCGGCCGGCAGCGCGAATTTTTAAGCGAGGTTTACAAATCCAACGAACGGATGATACGCCTTGTGAATGATCTGCTCATTGTGTCCAAAATCACCCAAAAGTCTTTTCGTCTCTCACCGCATCCTTTTGTCTTTGAACAGATGGTGGCATCAGTGATAAAAGAGGTGAAACCGATTATCCAGTCGGCGCAAATAACCGTCGTTTGCAAATTTGACGCGTCACCGCGTACATGTGTGAATGCGGATGAAGATAAAATTCGTCAGGTGATACGGACCCTCTTCGATAATGCTGTGCGCTATATGGTAGACGGAGGGTTGATCATTGTTCGGGTAGACCACAGAAACCGCCACGTCGCATTTGAGATTCAAGATACCGGCGTCGGCATCCCCCGCAATGAGCGTGCAAAGATATTCCAGCAATTTTTCAGGGGAAGTAACATCGTACGCATGCGCACAGAAGGCACGGGCTTAGGGCTTTTTATTGCGCACGCGATTATAACCGCCTCCGGCGGATCGATAAGTTTTACCTCACAGGAAGGCAAGGGTTCTGCTTTTCGCGTGAGTCTGCCGGTTTCTCAAAAAGGCCTAATGGCATCATGTGAGAAGCCGCTGAAAAAAAAGCAAAGGCGCGTTCATAAATAACATTGATATATGAAAGTGTTAATCATCGAAGATGAAAAAATGTTATTGATGGCGCTAGAGGAGGAGTTTAGAAGGAATAAATGCACGGTCATCTCGGCTGCGGACGGTGAACAAGGGTGGCAGGTTCTTTCAAAATATCCGTCGCCTGATGTGATTGTATTGGACCTTGTGCTCCCCAAAATTGACGGGCTTGAGCTGATGAAAAGCATCAAAGCGGACGAAAAATTAAAAACAATTCCCGTGGTCGTCCTCACTAATCTTTCGGATGAGAATACGATAGCCGCCATCGTCGCGTCAGGCGGAACTGATTATCTTGTGAAAGCGGATTACACGCTCAAAGAAGTAATTGAAAAAATACTCGACATTGCCAAAAGACCTGCATTTCAAAAACCAGGCAAACTGCAAGGTCCAATTACGTGATAATAGGTATGGCTACTCCACGGAATGTGTTCATGGTTTCGTTTGACCGGAGTTTGGCGGGAGAGGGAGGGACAGACGCGGTTGCGCGGCATAAAAGATATGCAAAACTGCTGCAAGGATCGCTCTCCGTGGTAGTGGTGACGCCGCCCGGGTACCCGCATTTAAAAGTAAATGAAAGGTTTGAGATACTTCCGACCAATGCAAAGGGGCTCGCAGGGCATGCATGGTCTATTTTTTATTATTACCGAATAATCCGGCGCGCCCAACATATTCATTTAATTATCTCCCAGGATCTTGCGGCTCCGCTCCTCCTGCTTTTAAAATGGTATACGCGCTTGCCATTGCTCGTCACGGTGCATGGCATCTGGTGGGATGACTGGTTTTCTGAAAAAAAGTGGTGGCATCGGTGGTATCTTCCGTTCATTTTTTACTCTTTCAAGAAAGCCGATGCGGTTAGGGTTGTTTCGCATTATTTACGAAATGAGCTTATCGCGCGTGGGGTTCGCGCGAATCGAGTACATGTGATACCTGTTCCCGTGAATCTTGAGTTATTTTCACAATGCGATCCCGAAGCTTTAGAAGAGGTACAACGAAAAATACCATCGCCGTTTGCGCTCTCTGTGGGCAGGCTTGAAAGAGAGAAGGGATTTGACCAGCTGCTTCTCGCGTGGGAACAACTGCAGAAGGAAGGCATAACGGCGCATCTGGCAATTATCGGCGAGGGGAGTCAGAGACAGGCATTAGAAGCATGGGTGAGGGAGCACAAGCTTGAATCATCGGTGACTTTTGTCGGCCGCATCGCTTCTGAACATTTGTCTCCCTATTACCATGCGGCGCGGTGCGTGGCGCTTGCGTCCCGCAGTGAAAGTTTCGGAAAAGTGCTGGTAGAAGCAGGCGCCGCAGGGAAAGCGGCAGTCGCGACAGACACCCACGGGGCAGCGGAGATTATTATAACGGGAAAGACAGGTTATCTCGTATCTCAAGGGGATATGCGCGCATTTGCGCAAAAAATGGCGGATTTGTTCCAGAATTCCGTGCTTGCCGAGGAATTGGGACAAGAGGCGCATGCACACGTAATGAATGCATTTGACGGCGATAAAAATAGCGAAAAGATCGTACGTTTATGGAAACAGGTAGCAATTAATAAATCTTGACACTTCTATCAACTCTGTAGCGTCGGAGCCTGCCTGCGCAGGCAGGCTTGTCTCCGACTCATCCAATCGTGTGGCAGACAAGCTGCCACGCTACACAGAACAATTGAAATTCCAATACTTATGAACCTCTTGTTTATCACACGTCGCGTGGACCGCAGCCATCCGCTTGCAGGATTTGCATGGGAATGGGTGCGTGAATTCAGCCGTCAGCTATCCGAGGGCGGCGGACGGCTCACGGTAATAACGCTTGAGTCAAGCGCCTCCGAAGGTTTAATAGAGGAAGTGATTATCCGCTCAGTGCGAAAAACGGAGAAAAACCGCTCCAAGGATTTTTTTACATTTTGCAGGTTATTGAAGTCGCTGGTCCCCCAAAGCGACGCGATTTTTGTGCACCAGCATCCTGTATATGCCGTTATTGCGGCGCCTTTCGCGAAACTATTTCGTAAAAAAATATACCTTTGGTATGTGCATAAAAAGGTGGACTTTAGATTAAGGATCGCTGCAGCATTGTGTAATGGTATTTTCACTGCGTCAAAGGAAGGTTTCAGACTAAAGACCAAGAGACCCATTTCTATTGTTGGCCACGGCATTGACACCGCTCTATTTTGTCCCGCAGATCAACGCGGAGACTTGCGCAGATCAACGCAGATTGAAGTAGGGCAAAAATTTATTATTCTTAGTATAGGGCGTATTTCTCCCGTGAAAGGATATGCAGTGCTTATAGATGCGGTTCAATCAGCAGTTCAACAGTGTAACAATTTAACAGTGCGCATTGTGGGCAGGCCAGGTTTAAAAGAGCATGCGGGATATGAGAATGAATTGAAAAAATCAGTTCATGAAAAAGGGTTAGATCAGGTGATACGATTTATCGGTCCGGTAGCTCATCATGATATTGTAGTCGAGTACAGAAATGCAAATGTGTTTATAAATTTGTCAGGCACAGGTTCGCTCGATAAAGCCGTGCTGGAAGCAATGGCGTGCGGCGTGCCGGTCATTACCTCCAATGAGGCGTTTCAGGGACTGTTATCGCAAATAGACAACAATTTATTCGTGGCATGCACTCCGCGCGCGGTGGCAATGGCTATGTTAAGAATTATCAATATGCCACCCGAGGCGCGCAGGCAGATAGGCGGCGCTTTGCGCGCCATTGTCGTGCGCGATCATGATTTAAAACAGCTAGTCGCAAGGATCTTGTCACGTCTATGAAAATATTATTGTTGGGCGCACACGGGCAATTAGGTGAAGCGTTGGGAGTGGTATTGCCCAAAGAAACGACACAATGGGGAAGGGACGAGCTTGATTTGACACATAGAGAAGACATAGCGCCAAGAATAAGAAAAATTCATCCTGATATGGTAATTAATGCGGCAGCAATGACCGATGTGGATGCCTGTGAGACAAAGAACGCATTAGCCGTTGAGATAAATGGAGAAGCGCCCGGAGCGCTCGCAAAAGTATGTAAGGAAATGAAGTCTCTCTTAGTGCATATCAGCACCGATTATGTATTTGGCGGAGACGAATTACGGCAGACGCCTTATAGAGAGACGGATTTGCCAAACCCAATCAATGCATACGGCCATGCGAAGCTTGGCGGTGAAGAAAATATAAAAAAATCAGGATGCGAATATCTGATAGTACGCACGTCCGGATTATATGGGAAGGATGGGGCAGGAGCGAATTATGTGAGTAAAGTATTATTACAAGGTATGCAGAAGGAATTACGCGCAACCACAGATCAAGTGTATTCGCCCACGTGGGTAGGGGAA
>Ga0156063_162_pt1 | contig 19934 bp, 17 predicted proteins | sample RifCSPlowO2_02_FD_107716 | JGI IMG/M metagenome (GOLD analysis project Ga0156063, IMG submission 107716) | Candidatus Uhrbacteria bacterium RIFCSPLOWO2_02_FULL_49_11
ACCCTTAACGCCTTAGCACGGCGCCGCCTTCAACCACTCGGCCACGCCTCCGTTCTCCCTAGATTTATGGCATGAAATCGCTCAATGCTGCTGACTCACACGCGAGCCTGGGTGCACTGTGCCTTCAGCACAGGGAAAGGATACGAAATTACCTCACAATAATCAAGCCCAGATAATACAACATCCAAGAGGGAGGCATAAACTTATGAGTATGAGTAAAAATAATAATGAGATAGAAGGGTCTGGTAAGAGCATCGAGATGTACCTTCGAGTCTCCCTCACCGATCGCCACACGTTATCTTCACACAAGATTGTGCACCAACACTCCAAGTTCGCAACCATGCAAGAGAACGCTACCATCCGCGTCACGTGTGGCGTTGGATGTTGATATACTGGGCAAGTGTATTACAAAGTTAAGAATTAATTGTTTCTATGCGCATGGTATGCCACCGCCAGTCCCCAGATAACAAGATGCGGCCATTGTTTCCGAAGGGCGGATGCCGCGGCTTTGAGCGTCGCGCCGCTGGTGACCACGTCATCAACCAGAAACACGACCTGTTCCTGCAGAGCGGCCTCTGTCTGCGGTTCGAACGCGCCTTCAAGGTTGAGGAGCCGCTGTGCGCGGTTTAATTTCACCTGATCCTTGGTTGCGCGCGTGCGGATAAGGAGCTCTTTTAGGGGAAGCGAAAGCTCATGCGAGAGCGCTTTGCAGATCAAGCGCGCTTGGTTATAGCCGCGTTCCCTCTCGCGCTGAGGATGGAGAGGGACAGGGCAGAGGGCTGCGGAGACTGGGCGCTCTGATAAAGAGTAGTTTTCCGTGAGTGCGCGCGCAAGCAGGCGCGCACAGGGTATGGCCGCAGATTTCAATCCATGGTATTTCAATCCATAGAGCAAAAGTTCCATGGTTTTATGGGAAAGATTGGCAGCCATTAGGCAGCCTTCTAACCCCAGATTTTTTTTGCATGGGATATGCGCGCTTCCCGCGGCGGTGGGACGCTGGCAGCGAGGACAGGGGATTGGGTGGAGCAGCGGAAGCGATGCGGTGCACCGCGCGCACAGCCACGCGCCCACGCTCCCGCATTGGAAGCATTCGCGGGGCGTGATGAGGTTGAGGAGCGTATTGGCGAGAGATTTGCTCGAAGCGGCGAAACGTTTCGCTGGAGCATGAAGGACAATCGCCACAAAAAAGAAGTTTATTTTTTTGAGTTTACAATCGCGATAGCGTCCTTTCGCACGCTTAGGCGGATCGCCGAGCCGGCGCGCGCCTTACTGTTCAGCAGGAGATCGGTGACAGGGTCTTCCACCTGCTGTCTCAAAACCCGCGAAATTTTTCTCGCGCCCTCGTTAGGACTTAGGGATTGCTTCGTGATGAGATCGGCTGCCTTTTTATCCCAGGTGAGCGTAATGGATTGTTTGGCGAGGCGCGCGTGGATTTGGCGGAGCTGCTGTTCAGCGATTGCCTTGAGCGCTGCGGCGCTCAAAGGGCGGAAGACCATGATGCGGTCGATGCGGTTTAAAAATTCGGCGCGGAACCGTTCATGCAGTTCGCCCAACACCCGCATTTTCGTTTCCTCATATGCGGTACCGCGTTTCGCATCTGCAGACGAGAACCCGAGCGAGGCGTTCGCGTTAAACAAAGAGAGCCCGATGTTCGAGGTCATGATGATAACGGTATTCCGGAAATTCACTCTTCGCCCGGTCGCATCGGCAAGAAAACCGTCATCAAGGATCGAGAGGAAGAGATTGAATATATCAGGGTGCGCTTTCTCTATTTCGTCAAGGAGAATGACTGAATAGGGCCTGCGCCTAACGAGTTCGGTGAGTTTTCCGCCCTCCCTATACCCTACGTAGCCTGCGGGCGCGCCGATGAGTTTGGAGATATTGAAGCTTTCGCTGAATTCCGACATGTCGAATCTTATGAACGCTTCCGGATCGCGGAACACCACTTCCGCGAGCACTTTCGCGGTTTCCGTCTTTCCTACCCCTGAAGGCCCGAGGAAGATGAATGAACCCAAAGGGCGTGTGTCGCCCGCAAGTCCCGCGCGCGAACGCCGGATAAAGCTTGCCACTTCATGGAGCGCTTCTTCCTGGCCGATGATCCGCTCATTAAGGAGCGTTTCCAGATTTAACAGGTGGCCCCGCTCTTCCTCTTCGATCCGTCCCAAGGGAATTCCGGTAATGTCGGCAAGCACATGGATAATATCCTCTCGGGTCACGTTGCCGTAGCGCGTGGCGCTTGATTCGCGGGTTTGTTCATTTTTATGCAAATCAGCGATTGTAGAGGCAATGGCCCGTTCTTCTTCTTTTTTCTGGAGGGCAAGGGGAAAATTTTCTTTCTTCACCGCTTCCTCTTTTTCTTTCTTCACCGCTTCGTATGCCGATTCTTTCATGCGCAATTCGCGCAAATAAGGGCTTTCTGAGCCGCTTATGCGTTTCATGGCGGATGCTTCGTCCACCAGGTCGATTGCCTTGTCCGGAAGGCGTTTTTCAGGCAGATATTGCGCGGAGAGGTGCGCGGCCGCCGTTAACGCGTCGTCTTCGACGCTCACATGGTGATGCGTTTCGTAGGATACCTTCACCCCTTTGAGAATTTCCACGGTTTCATCGACCGAGGGCTCGCTTACCTGCACCGCCTGGAAGCGCCGCTCAAGGGCCGGATCGGTTTCAAGGTGCTGTTTGTACTCTTCATAGGTTGTCGCGCCGATGCAGCGTATTTCCCCTCGCGCGAGCGCGGGTTTCAGGATGTTTGCCGCATCGAGCGACCCGGAAGCCGATCCTGCGCCGATGATATTATGGATCTCGTCGATGAAAAGGATGATATTGGGATCGGCGCGCACTTCATCAAGCACTTGCTTAATGCGCGATTCAAACTCGCCGCGGTACATCGTGCCGGCGACCAGGAGGGTAAGGTCGAGGCTGTAAATGCGTTTGCGCAGGAGCGGATCAGGCACTGCCCCCTCCCAAATGCGCTTGGCGAGGCCTTCCACGATCGCGGTCTTCCCCACGCCGGGGTCGCCGAGGAGGATGGGATTATTTTTCGTCTTTCGGGAAAGGATTTGGATGATGCGGCTGATTTCTTTGGTCCTGCCTATGACGGGATCCAGACGCACCTGCGCGGCAGCGGAGGTCAGCTCATTGGCGAAAAAATCCAATGCAGGCGTTTTTGTTCTCGACGAATGGGCGCGGGTTTCATCTTCTTCATCTTCCATTTCATCGCGGGAGATTGCCTGGGTGAGACCAGGGAAGCGCGAGGTGGATCTCATGACGAGCGCGACGTGTTTCTTGAGCGCAGAGATGGTAATCCGGTGGTCCTGGAGCGCGCGCTCGACCGAGGCGTCCCTGCCGTTAAGAAGCCCCAAGAGCAAATGTTCGGTGCCGATGTATTTGTGATGGTAGCGGGAAGCGGCTAGCACTGATTTTTTTATCACCGCTTTTACCGTATCAGTGATGGGAAGGGCAAAGACGGAACTTGGCGCGTTTTTTCCTCCCTCCTCTTCATGCGGCGGGAGGGACGGGGGAGGAAGGCCTGCTTTCCGCAGGATTTCGTGCGCGAGCGAGCCAGTTTCACTTACCAAGCCCCACAAGATGTGGATTGGCTCAATAGAGGGTGCATGGGCATACATCGCAAAGCGGTAGGCATTGCCCACCACATGCTGATAGTGCGAGGTGAATTTATTGAGTATAGAGTCTTCTATCATAGGTCTTACATAGGTCTTATTATGATGTTTTATTAAAATTAGTCAATCCCTAATAAATCAAGCGAAATATACATTTTTTGGCGTTTTGATAAAATTGATTCTCGCATGAAAGACAGATCTTAGATGGATAAAGCATTAAAATTATCAAAAATATCTTTTCGACATTTATTCAAATTTGTGCTATAATTCGGTTACATAAATTTCTCAAAGGTAAAAGGCATATTTATTATATCTCCCAGGAGCTAGGGTGCGGTGCAAAGAGGAGATAATTATATAAAATATGGGGCTATTTGCGAACAATGAGCATTATTTGGGCGTAGACATCAGTTCTACAAACATAAAAGCGGTGGAATTGAGGAATGAACGCGGACGGGCTCGTTTAATCACCTACGGTTTCGTGGAACAATCGACTGACCTTGTGAAAGCAAGTTCCGAGGAGATGAAGAAGCAAGTCATCAGCCTTCTCCAGGCGGTGCTTGAGAAAGCAAAGACCACTACGAAGAAAACAGTCGCCGCGCTCCCGAATTATTCAGTCTTCAGCTCCATCATGAGTTTGCCGCAGATGTCGCAGAAGGATCTCACCCAGGCGGTGCAGTGGGAAGCAAAGAAAATTGTGCCGCTTCCCATTGATGAGATGATCATTGATTGGAAAGTGTTGCCGGAGGGAAGCAGGCCTCCAGCGCCTCCTCCCTTTCAATCGCCTTCCGCGCCAAAGGCTTCCGTGCCGCCGGAAGGGGATGCAGCGCCTTCTCCAAGACTCGAGGAGAAACAAGGGAATGCCCGCATTTTGCTTACCGCCGCGCCGAAAAATTTGGTGGAACGTTATGTGGCGCTCTTTAAAGCGGCAGGTCTTGAGCTCACAGGGCTCGAGACGGAGTCATTTGCGCTAGAGCGATCGCTCGTGGGGAACGATCCCAACCCGATCATGATTGTCGATATTGGGGCGCTCACTTCGAACATTATTGTGGCAGAGAAGGGGATTCCTCTTCTTAACAGGAGTGTTGATGTGGGGGGCGCTTCCATTACCAAAATGATCGCCGGGAGCCTCGGGGTGGATACGATGCGCGCGGAACAGTTTAAACGTGATATCGGCTTTACGAGCCAAGGGGACGGCGGTATTTTGAAGACCATTGAGTCTAGCATCAATCCCATCATCAATGAACTGAAGTATTGTTTTGATCTTTATCGTTCCCAGGAAGGAATAGGGCATGTTTCAAAGATTATCCTTACCGGTGGGTCGGCGTTTCTGCCGGGCTTGTCTGATTACCTTTCGCGCTTGCTCTCCATCAAGGTGTTCGTGGGCGATCCGTGGGCGCGCGTGATTTATCCGACGGAACTCCGCCCCGCGCTCGAAGAGCTCGGGCCGCGTTTTTCGGTCGCGATAGGACTGGCGATGAGGGAGATATCGTGAAATGTCAAATGTCAAAGTTCAAATGTCAAATGGAGGTCAAATTTCAAAATCAAAATTTGATATTGGAATTTTGGATTTTATTTGAACTTTGAACTTTGGATTTTGGTTTTTTCAAACTCCCCATGTTCGACGACATTGATTTCTTATCTCCCCAATCGGAGAAAGGCAAGCCTCGGCGTCGTCTCCCTACGAAGCAGGAGATTGATTTAAAGTACCCGAACGCGCATAAATCTGCGCCATTCCTGCACACGCTCAAAGCGTTGTTTAAGGGTTTGCGCCGTCCTTCATTGAAAAAATCTCATCCAACCCCCGCGCCGCGCATTGCCCCTGAACCGGAAGAGCCTATCCGCAAAATAAAACTTCCGCCCCCTCCCCGCGCCCCGCGCCCCGCGCAGCCAAGCGCTCTCGCGATATTTGTCCATAAATTTTTTGTCCGGAAACCAAAACTGCCATTACCCCCTGCGCCGGCATTAAAACAAAAAGCGGAACAAAAACCTCCATCCCCGTCCGCTCCATCGCCTTCATCAACACCGCCAATAGTTCCTCTCCCCGCCCCTCTTGTGGCGTCTTCCCCGCTACTCCTTCGCCCTGAGCCGCAGTCTGCACCACCCTCCCCAAAAAATGCCCCGCTTTCGACACCGCTGGAGGAGAAAAAATCCACACTGGTAGACGTGAATTTCCTGCCTTCCCATGGGCGGAAGAATATAAGCTTTGAAAATCTCGTGACTTTATTTATGGGGGCAGGCATGCTTATTGTTTTTGTGATGGGGGGCGTCACGGTATGGTACCGGTATCGCGCGAGCACACTTGAGCGCGATATCCACATGAAACTGCAGGAAATATCAGGCCTCGAGCGCGACCTTGGCATACGCACGGATGTTTTGAATCGCGCATTGGTATTCCATGAAAAAAGCAGAGCGGTGGGGGCATTGCTCAAAAAACACACACACTGGCTGAAACTACTCGCATTTATCGAACAACACACTTCTCAAGAATTATTTTATGATTCGTTTTCTGCAAGCCCCGACGGCACCGTAAATTTGAAGGCGCAAGCAAAGAGCTACACGGCAGTTGCCGAACAAGTGATCAGTTTCGCGCGCGTCCCGGAAATCACAAAAATAGTCGTGTCGCCCGTCGAAGCAAAGGACAAGAGTGAGGTTGGCGATAAGACGGTGATTGTTGATTTCGTCTTATCCGTTGATCCGAATATTATTTTACCCGCCTCGAAGCCCTAGTGCCATTATCACATGTCTAATCCGATAATCACTTCAGTCCCTTTAGATCGGTCAACGCGCGCTTTTATTGAGAAGCATCTTTTAATCATTGGTACTGGCGCACTTATAGCGCTCGCGCTTTTAGGCTGGTTCCTTGCGGCGCGCCCCGCCCTCAGGGCGTATCAGCGCGTGAGCGAAACCTCTTTGTCGGATTTAGATCTCCGTATAGAAGAGCGGCGCAGCAGCCTAAAAAAAGCCCAGCGTATTGAGGAGCAATTCTCGCAAATTACCCCTGAAGATTATGAAAAGTTGAGCGACGCGCTGCCACCCGAGCCCGGCGCTGCAGATCTTATACCCAATATAGAGTCTATCGTGACCTTGAGCGGATTGACACTTGAATCCGTGTCAGTGGCGCAATCCTCTGACATCCAAGCGGTAGCGCCCCCGGATACTGCGGCGGTTTCCGCATTGCCCGTGAATGTCCATCCGCTCTCGGTGAGTTTTCGGGCGAAAGGCAGCAATTACCTTACCTTTAAGGAACTATTACATCGCATAGAAACAAATCTCCGACTTCTTGATGTGCCGTCGATTTCGTTCAATCCGGAAGATGAGATGATACAAATGAGCGTGAGCGCGTATTATCAGCGTACTCCCGGTGTTCAGAAGTAGAAATATTTTTTTGAGTATGCCCGCCTAAATTTTGTCACACCTTTCGCGGGCGACGGCCTTATACCATTGAAACGGAAAATTATGAAAAAATGCGCGGATTACGTGCAAAACTTAGGCGGGTATGTTAGTTGAACGGCAAGCATCACGGCGGAAACATATCACTATGTTGGCGGCGATCGTGTTCGTCAACAGCGTAGTGGGGTACCTGCTGTATCAAAATTTTTTTCACACCAAGAGCGCGCCCCGTGTGCAAGAAGCGCCCATCGTTTCCGCCACGCCTTCGAAAGTGAGCGCGGCGATCGCGGCCGTGGAGACGCTCGCGGGGAGCTTAGACCGCTCCGTCATAGAAAGCGAAGAGTACCGGTCGCTTCAGAAGTACGGAACCTGGCCGCTTGAGGAAGCCCGCACCGGCAAGGTGAATCCATTTATCCCGGCGTTTGGACCATAGTATATAATAAATCCCAAACCCCAATTTCCAATGACCAATGAAATCCAAAATCCCAATACTCAAAATTGGACATTTGCCTGCCCGCCATAGCCTTACCCTGAGGAATGGTTGATGATAAAGGCTAGCGCACACCCTTACAACAATACGTTCATCAATGACAGGCGTTGGCAGGCGGGGATTTTGAGCTTTATTGGGAATTGGGATTTGGTTATTGGGATTTTACAATAAGGTATGTCTCGCAGAGAACAGCCGAAAACCGAGTTTTTAAAAAGCCTTCTGCAGGAGAAGGCTATTACGCTTGATGCGTATCAGCAATTGATTAAGGAAGAAACCATCGATGCGGTGGAGGGCATCCTAGCTGCGCAAAAGGGGATACCCGAGGAGGTATTGGCTCGAGCGCGAGGTAAAGCGTTTGGGTTTCCGTATGAGGATCTCATCGGCCGCAAGATAGACCAGAAAGTGCTGAAAAATATACCCCTTGAGTTTGCGTCTCATTACCAAGTCGCGGCGTATGACCTCAAAGGGGATACGCTCTCGGTCGCGCTCATCAATGCGACTGATTTGAAAGCCCAGGAAGCGGTGGAATTTTTAGTGCGCGAGAGAGGTTTAAAGGTTCATTATGCGATCACCACCCCGGACGCTTATCAAGGAGTTATAAAACAATATGGGAGCCTCGGGATCGAAGCAAAAGAAGCTTTAGATGTCGCGGCCGGCAAATTTGCGCCGACAACGAAGGAAAAAATGGAGGGCATGGAGGAGGTGGTGAAATCAGCGCCGGTATCAAAGATGCTTTCGGCGATATTGAAGCACGCGGTAGAAGCAAGAGCCTCCGATATCCATATAGAGCCTGTATTTAATGAAACCCGCGTGCGGTACCGCATTGACGGCGAGCTTCACACCTCGCTCGTGCTTCCCAAGTATATTCATTCCGCGATCGTCTCGCGCGTGAAGGTGCTCGCGAACTTGAGGATTGACGAAACTCGCGTGCCTCAAGACGGCAGAATCCGCCTTGAGATTGAGGGAAGGGAAATAGACTTCCGCATATCCACCCTGCCGCTCTATAGCAATGAAAAAGTAGTGATGCGCATCCTCGACACCGCGGAAGGCGTGCCGACGCTTGAAGGCTTGGGGTTTGAAGGGAAAAACATTGCCGTGATGAGAGACAACATCGATAAGCCGCACGGCATGTTTCTGGTTACGGGACCCACGGGAAGCGGTAAATCCACCACCCTTTATGCGATCCTCAATGTGCTCAATAGCGAAGGGGTGAATATTGTCACTTTGGAAGATCCTGTGGAGTATTACCTGAAAGGGATCAATCAATCCCAGGTGCGCCCCGAGGTGGGGTTCACGTTCGCTTCAGGGCTTCGTTCCATTTTGCGGCAGGACCCTGATACGGTCATGGTGGGGGAAATTCGCGATAATGAGACGGCGGAGCTTGCCATCCATGCCGCCCTGACAGGGCATATCGTGCTTTCCACGCTCCACACCAATGACGCGTTTGGCGCCATTCCGCGTTTTATTGACATGAAAGTGGAACCATTCCTTATCTCGTCCACGCTTAACGTGGTGGTAGCCCAGCGCTTGGTGCGGAAAATGTGCCAGTTTTGCAAAGAGTCTTTGGAGGTCCCTGACACGCTCGTGCAAGAAGTGCGGAAGGAGCTCGAACCGGTCCGCGCGAGCCTTCCCGAGAGTGTAAAGCTCGATGCGCCATTGACGTTTTGGAGGGGGAAAGGGTGCCAGCGGTGCAACGGGGAGGGGTACGCGGGACGGACTGCCATCGGCGAGGTGTTGGGCGTAAATGAAGAGCTGAAGACGATTATCGCCAATGGCGCAAAGTATGACCAGATTCGAGACGCATTCAATCGGCAGGGGATGCTCACCTTGAAGCAGGATGGCATCATGAAAGCGATTGCGGGTTCCACGACCATTGAAGAAGTGTTGAGCGCGACGAAAGAATAAGCCTTGGGAAAACCCAATGACAAAATCCCAATGACCAATCAAATCCCAATTCCCAAATGATCAAATTTGGGCATTGGGGCTTCGCGTATTGATTGGGTATTGGGTATTGGGATTTGGGATTTATAGCATTATGTCCAAACGCCTTACCCATCACGGTTCAGTGCTCGTGATCGCCCCTGCGCTTTTGCAGCCCGCCTACCGTCGGTATGAGGCTCCGCAAGGCGCCGTGCGCTATGCGGCGAGCATTGGCGAAGCTTTGCCCATACTTGCGCATGAACATATTGCGGCAATCGTGTACCATGAACATGAAGCTCAAATCGAAATGGGGAGATCGCTCGCTCATTGGTTTGCCAACGTGCGAGGCGCCGCCCCGCTGCTCGCAGTGGTTGCAGGGTTGGACAATGCGGCAAGCCTGCATTTGTCAGTGTTGCAGCCATACGCGTCCATGGTATTCAGCAAATATCACCACAGGCCGGACGAGGTGATTGCCATGGTGGTGGAAAATTTTGTGAGCACAAGGAAAAAGAAACAAAAGCCGTAATAAGAAAAGTATAAAGTATTTATATTTAATTGTATCAGCATTTCAATCCTTCTCACTTAGAAGATATCCCCTCACGTGTCCCCTCCTTAGTAAGGAGGGGATGGGGTGGTTTCCTTAATTTATTAAAAAATGTCTTCCCAAACAGACGTGCTTTTCCAAAGAATCCTAGCCTCCGCCGCGGCGCGGGGCGCTTCTGACGCGCATCTGACCGTCGGGCAGCCGCCTGTCGTGCGGGTGGATGGGAGTTTAAGCCCTCTCGAGGAAGAGGGCGTGCTTGCCCCCGCGACCATGGAAGAGCTCGTCGTGCTCCTCTTTGACGAGCACGCGCGGCAGGAGCTTGCCGTGAAGCGGAGAGCGACTATCGCGAGAACCTATGGCAGCCGCGTGCGGTTCAAGGCTTCGGTCATCTACCAGCAGGGATTTCCTTTTATTTTCCTCCATTTTCTCTCTCCTGTCATAAGAACATTGAAAGAGTTAGGCCTTCCGAAAGTGGTAGAAGAGCTTACCTTCATGCGCAAAGGGCTCATTATCGTCACCGGTCCTCACGGATCAGGGCGATCCACCCTCATTGCGTCGTTTTTGAATACGATAAATACGAACCGGCCGGAGAATATAGTCACGATTGAGCACCCGATTGAATACGTATTAACCGGCGATAAGAGCGTCATTGAGCAACAGGAATCGGGGAGGGATGTGCTAAGCATGCTTGAGGGATTGAAGGCCCTGAAGGATGAGGACGTCGACGTGCTTGCGGTGTCCGAAATATCGGATCGGTTCGTATTTGAGGAGCTTATCAATATCACGGAGGGCGGGCGCCTTGTGGTGGCGCCGCTTGATGCGGAGACATTATCCCAAGCGTTTGAGCATATCGTTGAATCGTACGCCGCGCACGAGCGCGAACGGATCTGCCATAGCCTTGCGGACAACCTTGTGGCGGTGATCGGGGTGCGGCTGGTGCCGCGCGTGGGGGGCGGTCGGATATTGGTGGTTGAGGTGCTCGTCGTTTCCGCGCCGGTAAAAGCGCTCATCCGCGACGGGCGCTTCAGCCAGATCAGTTCATGGGTGCTGACTGCGCGGGAGGGCGGCACGGTAAGCCTTGATCGCTCGCTCGCGGAACTGGTGAAAACAGGCGAAGTGCTGCTTGAGGATGCGCTGCGGGAGGTGTCCGATAAGGAAAATTTCCAAAGAATGGTAAAGGGAAGCTAGTTTGAAAAATCCAAAGTCCAAATAAAATCCAAAAACCCAATGTCAAATTTGGATTTTGAGCTTTATTGGGAATTGGGATTTGGTCATTGGGATTTTATACAAGGGTATGCCCGCCTAAGTTTTGCGGGCGCCAGACAAGATATGGATTGGTCGAGTATGATTATTACTGAAAAAATAATGCACCACATCAGGTGCAAAATTTAGGCGGGTATGTTTTACGATTTTAAGGCAAAAGACGCAGAGGGGAAGGACATCCAGGGGGTGGTCGAGGCGCAGTCTGAACAAACTGCGCAGGAAGCGCTGGAAGAACGCTCACTCATTCCGATCATGATCACGGCGCGGGCTACGGAATCTAAACTGCAGACGTTCAAGCTGTTTGACCGCGTGAAGCCAAAGGAACTGGTGGTGTTTTTCCGTCAGCTTTCTACTATGTCTGCGGCGAACCTTCCCATCGTGGCGGCGCTGCGCATCCTCATTAAGCAAACAGAGAGCCAGAAGCTGAAAACCATTATCTCCGAAATCGCGGATGAAGTGGACGGAGGCGCGCGGCTTTCGCAGGCATTCGCGCGGCACCCCGACGTGTTCAATAATTTTTACGTAAACATGGTGCGCTCCGGCGAAACCTCGGGGCACCTCGATGAAGTGCTCTCGTACCTCGCGGATCAGCGGGAGAAAGATTACGACCTTATGAGCAAGATCCGCGGCGCGATGATTTATCCCGCGTTCATCCTTTCCGCGCTTTGCGTGGTAGGCGTTATTATGATGGTGTTTGTCGTGCCGCGGCTCACTTCCATACTCACCGAAACGGGAGGAGAGCTCCCCTTGGCGACAAAGATCCTTATAGGCACGTCGGGCTTCATGACCAAGTTTTGGTGGCTGCTCTTAATCTTCGTGGTCGGCGCGGTCGCAGGGCTGCGTTTTTCTCTCAAACAGCGGCCGGTGCGCCGTTGGTGGGATTGGATGAAGATCAAGTTGCCAGTTTTCGGGAAGCTCTTCCAGCGCATTTACATTATCCGCTTTACGCGCTCCATGAATACGCTCTTGAAAGGAGGCGTGCCGCTTCCGCACGCGCTCGAGATCACCGCCGAGGTGGTGGGAAGCGCAGTGTATCGCGACCTTATATTGCGCACCGTAAAACAGGTGCAGGACGGGAATCCGATTGCGGTCGAATTTGTCAACAGCCCGGAAGTGCCTGTCATGGTGTCGCATATGCTCTCGGTGGGCGAGACCACTGGCCAGCTGGAGCAGATCCTGGACCGGCTTACCCAGTTTTACGCCAGAGAAGTAGACAACCTTGTGTCCAACCTGGTCTCGCTCGTGGAGCCGCTTATCATGATCCTCATGGGCCTTGCGGTAGGCGTCATGGTCGCCGCCATTATCATGCCAATGTACAACCTGGCGTCCTCGCTCTAGACGCAGATGTACGCCGGAACGCTTCGGGAACTGACAATAATACTTAAGCGTCGCGATCAAGCAGTTGATGCGCCTTTCCGCCTCTGCCGGCTGTTCCCTCGCTTTTCAAAGTATGGTCAGTGAGTAATTACTTAATCCGTGCTGTGATTTATAACAATATTATGGTATAATGTGGATAACTTAAAAGGTCGAATATGAAAGTTAAAGAGCGGTGAGGTACCTCGCTCTTTATAGAAGCAAAAACGTCTTACATAAAAACTAATTTTATTCCATGCGTACACGAAAAGGTTTTACTCTTATTGAATTGCTGGTGGTCATTGCGATCATCGGCTTGCTCGCAACCCTTGCGGTGGTGGCATTGAACAACGCCAGGGCAAAATCACGCGACGCCAAGCGCGTCTCCGACATCAAACAAGTCCAGACGGCGCTGGAGCTCTACTATTCAGACCAGAATGGGTATCCCGTAATGGGGCAAACAGGCGTACTTGGAGTTGGTCTCCAGTGTCTTGGTACAGGAGCTTTTGGCGTATTAGGCGGGACAGCGTGCGGCGGAGCATATATGGGCTTAATCCCGTCAAACCCGACGCCAAACGGTATGGCATATACCTATGGAGGAGCTTCCAGTTCATATACAATTACTTTCAGCATTGAGAGCGGCACCGGAGGATTGGGTGTGGGCGCGCATACTGCAACGCCAAGCGGCGTACAGTAGAGGAATATCAGATCGCTATAGTGAGATTAAGAATCTGCCCTCCGATATCCATCGGAGGGCAGAAGTTATATAATGAGGAAGTTGATACGCAGATTCTCTTTGTAGCGTCGGAGCCTGTCTGCGCAGGCAGGCTCGTCTCCGACCAAGTGGGTGGCAGACCCCAGTAGTACCCCGCTTAGCGGGGACTACGGGGCAAGTAAACTGCCACGCTACCCTTGACTGTCAGAACGCAGACCCGCCTGCCTACGCCTATGGCCGGGTACGAACGGGAATAGGGTTATACCTCTAAAGCCACAAGTGTATTTCATTCATGGATAGAGGCTATGGCGGGCAGGTCAACGCAGATTGTGTAATGAGACGAAAATGAATTTTTTTAAATTACCCTTAAGCGATCGGTGGAGGCTGGATATAGCCACGGAGCCTATCCATGCTCTGCTTCTTGGCGCAGGAGCGCTTTTTGCGCTTCTTCTGTTTATTCAGCTCCCCCCTCTCATTCATTTATCACATACTTTACCCGCAGATTTTCTCCCGTATATATTCGATCGAGAGTTGTTTAATTCTGAACCGGAAGAGCCGTTCTTTTTCCATCTCGGCATTATATTTCTCCCCTTGTGCTCTCTTCTTTTTTGGCGTTTTGCGATTATACTAAATGAGAAAATATTTAAAGATGTGTCCGATCAAATAGTATTTCACGCCATATCATTTAAGTATTCATTTGGCCTTTTATTAAGTTCCTGTTTTTCTCTCGTGGTTTTTTTTGTTGGTGTATTACGGTCTCATGCAAGGATGGCTTCCTTCATTGCTGCCATAGTTGTTTTTTTCAGTATGGCTGCGGCAAACCATATATTTCTAAGGAGTATTGCGCATAAGTTTTTGCTCGCGCACGATGGTGCAGAAAAAGATGCTTATTTGCGCGTTTCGCAGAAATACTTGTGGTCCTTAGCTATTATTTTTATATTGGCGCTTTTCTTGCTTTTTGGCTGGTTAAGCCTGTTTGCATATATTAAACAATATGTGTTTCATATATTGCTTTTCATTGTTTTGTTTTGTGTAGCGGGGACAGGTTATTGGATGCTTCATAAGAGGATTTTCCTCCAAAAACCATGGCAAATAGGCTTGGAAATATTTATAATCGGCATCCTTGTTCCGCTCTTGCTCTGGAATCCGCATTTCCGGTATCACGCGGGGTTTGGCGGCACCGCGCTTTATCACTTTAATTTCTTTTTGGGGCCGGTGAACGATATCCTCCATGGGAAATTACTATTCGCGGGGACTGAAAGCCAATATGGCATACTCCTGACCTATAGCCTTGCCTTTCTCTTCCGCTATCTCGTGCCGTTTACGTATGCAAATTTTTATGTCGTGATCATGGCAGTGAGCATTGCCTATTACTGGCTGCTCTATGCCCTGCTTCGCGTGCTCACTCGCAGTGTGCGGTGGAGCATTGTGGGGCTTTTTACGGTATTCTGCGTCCACTTGCTTGCCATTACCGCGATTTCGCCGCCCAATGAGGCGTACAGCTTCCCCAGTGTTACCCCCTTGCGGTTTATTTTTGATATACCTATTTTCCTATTGCTTCTTCTTTTTATCCGCAAGGGGAAACAGTTCATATTGCCGCTCGCGTTTACGCTCGCATGCGCGGTGTTTTATAATTTTGAGATTGGGATTTCTTTGGGGCTCGCTGTATTCACTTTTTTCGTGTTACGAACCTGGTTTGCAGATAGCGGGAAACGCACCTGCACGCATGAATTGCTCCTCTTCTGCGGATATAGCGCATTATTTCTTGCCGTGATTGCGGGAATCGTCACTTTTGGCACGTACATAGGAAGCGGCCAGTTTCCTGCATGGGGGAGGTTAATTTACTTCACCAAACTTTATAGCGCAGGTTTCGGCGCGCTTCCCTTGCCGCAGGGTTTTAATCTCTATCATCTTGTCTTGTTGATTTATTTGGTAACGCTGTTGACGGTCGTGGTAAAAAAGTTTGCAGGGAATGCGCGATCCGAGGATGCGCTGTGGGGCGCGCTTGCGGTGTATGGGATTTTTATTTTCCATTATTATCTCAACCGCAGCCATCCGAATAATCTCTATGTGGTTATTGTGCCTGCGGCAATACTGTTTATTATGATGACAAAGTGGGTCGCGGGGAGATTCCAAGAGGCGCGCCAACAATATAAACAGCCTTCACTAAATATTAAAGGAGGTTATTTATTACCCTACTATGCCGCTCTTTTGACGGTTATAATTGTCGTATTTGGCGTCATTGGCGTAGTGCAAGGAAACGCGCTCGCAACGGTTGTGATCCAGCGGTATTTCGTCAAATATGATACCCTGAATCTGAATTATTGGGCCTATCAGGGAACAAATTTTTTTGCCCGTGAACCGCAGGACGATTTTGCGATTGCAGCTAATACGCTGAAAAAGTATGCTGATGGCGAGGGGAGAGTCGCTCTCTTATCAAAGAATGATACCACGCTTACTATTATGTCCGGAACTGTAAACGTTACTGACTTCTATTATTTGGAAGAGCAAATATGGACACAATCTGATCTAGAACGCGCGGTCGTTCAGTTAAAAGGAGCAAATCCTCCTTATCTATTTATTGACCGCGATATGGCAACTCCCGCAGGGGTTGAGTTGCTTTCGTCGGCGATGAGTAATTCATTGGCAAAATATGGAAGGGAAGGCGGCAGTGAAGTGATTAAGGTGGAAGATCAGAAAACGCTTGATGCGGTAAATGCGGTAATTCAGTATCTTCAGTCAAATACCAGCGGAAGAATTTTTAATGAGGCATTGTCTGGTTACGAATTCGTATCGCATGAAGGGGTTTTAGATTTGTATCGGAGGAAATCATTATGAGCGGGAATTTTTTTCAGCGCGTGTACGACATCGTGGCGCGCATCCCGCGAGGAAAAGTGGCGTCCTACGGGCAGATTGCGGCGCTTGCGGGCAATCCCCGCGCAGCGCGCGCAGTGGGTTGGGCGCTCCACGTGATGACGCCGGCGCAGTACCAGGATATACCGTGGCACCGCGTCATCAATTCTCGCGGCATGATTTCCACCACCTGCCGCGAGCACCCCGCGAGCCTCCAGGTAGCACTTCTGCGCAAAGAAGGGATTGCGGTAATCATGCGCCGCGACGGGAGTGGGTGGGTTGATTTAAAGAAATATTTGTGGCAATCTTATATCGTAAATTCTAAACTCTAAGCTCTAAACCCTAAATAAATTCAAAATTCACAAAGATCTAAACCACAAACTCTTTGAATTTTGAACATTTGGATTTGGTATTTGTTTAGGATTTAGGGTTTGAAGATTTAGGATTTATATAATGCGGGTATCGTATAATGGCAATACCTCAGCTTTCCAAGCTGGTGCCGGGGGTTCGATTCCCCCTACCCGCTCCAGAATATTACCGACACCAGTTTCAGAAACTTTTTGATGCGGGAATGTCGCCGCCCGCATTACCTTGATGTCGCTTGACAAAAGTTATCGTCTGGATTAGCGTGCATAGTGCCTTTCCAGGAAGGCAAGAAGGCCGCCCTCCGCTGTTTCACAGCGGGAAACTCTAAATGCGAAATCCTAAATTCTAAACTTGTTTCATCAATTCGAATTTGTTTAGGGTTTAGTGCATAGAGTTTAGGTTTTCCACCGTGAGGCGGTGGGGGGAGGAAAGTCCGAGCACTCCCCAATATATTAGGGAAATAAGCAATCGCTAACAGCGATCGGGAGCAATTCGTACCTTACTCGATGTGTCGATATTTCGAAATGTCGATAAGGGTCAGCGGATGAAGCCCAGGGAAAGTGCAACAGAGACAATACTAACCCATTGCTTCGCAATGGGAAACTCTAAATCCAAAATCCTAAATGAATTGAGAATTGAACACTTGTTTTGTTTAGGGTTTAGCGCTTAGGGTTTAGAATTTCCACTGCGGAGCAGTGAGTAAAAGGTGAAAAGCACCTTGGTGTATTTGTGGGCAGCAATGTTTACTGATGCTACAAGGTTCCGTACGCGGCGACGCGTATTGGTTGCAAACCCTGCTTGAGTGAAAGGAGAGAAACCTCCGTGCCAGTTCCGCAGCAATGCGGAACGCAGACAGATGGCCTTACCTCATTGCTTCGCAATGGGAAACTCTAAATTCAAAATCCTAAATCCTAAATAAATTGAGAATTGAACACTTGTTTTGTTTAGGGTTTAGCGCTTAGGGTTTAGAATTTCCACTGCGGAGCAGTGGTGACAGAACTCGGCTTACCACCCTTCCTGGAAGGGTTTTGTTTTTGTACGGACCTTGATTATTCCGGTATAATGGTGTATAGATAGGTGTTCCGTTTGTTTTCTTACTGGATTCCCGCCGGAGTCCCGCCTGCGCGAGGCCATGGTTTGCCCCGCACCGAGATGCGGGGCGGGAATGACAGTGAATATGCGCAGATCAGACATTATCTTCACCGCCGCGCTCGTGCCCGTGGACTATATAGCCGTCGTGGGGGCCGCGTCGGCCGCTTACTTTCTTCGGTACGCGGAGTTTTTTCAGCGCGTGCGCCCCGTGGTATTCAATCTTCCCTTTCGCCAATATTTTCCTCTCGTACTGGTTATCGCTGCGGTCTGGATTGTGATTTTTGCTTTTTCCGGCCTCTATGCGATGAGGGAACGGAAGCTGTCCAATGATATCGCGCGGGTGGCGCTTTCATGTTCCACGGGCACGCTCGCGGTGGTGCTCGTGTTCTTTTTTTCCCGCGAGCTTTTTTCTTCACGGTTCATGATACTGGCGTCGTGGGGACTGGCGGTGATGTTCGTGCTTGTCGGGCGATTTCTCATGCGGATGTGCAAGCGTGCATATTGGAAGCGGGGAAAGGGGCTCCATGAAGTGGCCGTGGTGGGCGGTGATGCGACTGCGCGGGCATTGCTTTCCTCCCGATTCGGGTCATTATCAAGCGGGCACAGAATCGTGCAGCAGCTTCCGAGGTGGGACGAGGCGGGAGAGAGGGCGTTGCGCGCGTATGTGGATACGGGGCGCGATTTGGACGAACTGGTGCTTACGGACCCTAATATCAGCAGGGAACGCATGAAGTCGCTGGTTGATTTTTGCACCGCGCACCAAGTAGGATTTAAATATACCGCGGAGCTTTTGGGAGGGCAGAGTTCGAATATCGGCGTGGATCTCATTGGCGGCATTCCCATTGTCGAGGTGCGTGCCACGAGACTTGATGGGTGGGGAAAGGTGCTGAAACGGTTGTTTGACATGTGCGTTGCGTCCGTCGGGTTGTTATTGCTGGCGCCGATTACGGTGGTGGTGGGCGCGGCGATTGTTTTAGACAGCCGCGGCTCGGTGTTTGTGGGATTGGAGAGGATCGGCACGCGCAGGAGGCGGTTTATTCTTTATAAGTATCGCTCAATGGTCGCGGGCGCGCATGAGATGAAGGGGGAATTGGTCGCGCAGAATGAGCGCAATGACGGGCCGCTTTTTAAAATGAAGGACGACCCGCGCATTACCCGCGTCGGGCGGTTTTTGCGGCGTTCAAGCATCGACGAATTTCCGCAGTTGTGGAACGTATTGAAAGGCGATATGTCGCTCGTGGGGCCTCGGCCGCATGAGCCGCAGGAGGTGTCGCGGTATGAGACTCTGCAGAAAAGATTGCTGACCATCCGCCCCGGCATCACCGGCATGGCGCAAGTCTCCGGCAGGACCGACCTCACGTTTGCCGAGGAATCGCGCATTGACATGCTTTATGTGGAGCAATGGTCTCTGCTTCTGGACGTCATTATTATGCTGAAGACGCCGTTTATCCTCATTAAAGACAGAGGAATGTAGCCGTTCAGAATAGTTATACCTGCCTATACGTTTCCGCTACGCCAGCTCGAATCCCGCCATGGCGGGAACATATTAATAAGTCAGAATAAGACGGATATGTATAAGAAGAGATATATATTGGTTGGTATTTTGATGCTTGCCGCGGGGTTGCGGTTGTGGAATTTAGAAGGACCGGATGTGGTGACGGATGAGGCAATCAATTCGTTTCGAGCGCTCGGAATGGTTGATTTTTTATCCACGGAATTCCAGACCACCCCTTTGGAGTGGCTGCAAGAAAAAACATGGTGGCTGCCGCTCTCATTCCACGACCATCCTTTGCTTTCTTTTTATATCCAGCACGTGTTCTTCCGCCTCTTCGGCGATACGCTCACGGTGATGCGCTTTACGTTTGCCTTGTGCGGCATCGTGTCGGTCTGGCTGGTGCATATGTTGGTCAAGGAAGTCCTTCGACAGGCCCAGGATGACGATTGGAGCGACGGTGTTGCGTTGGTAAGTGCGTTCGTGCTCGCGGTGAGCGGTCTCGCGGTCTGGATTTCAAGGATCGCCATGCAGGAAGCTATGGTGATTGCGTCTGGGTTGCTTATCATGTGGCTGGGATTGCGCGCAAGAGATAAGAAAAAATACTGGTACTGGTTCGGGTTGGCGTTGGGGCTGGGGATGATGGTGAAATACACGGTTATCGTGTATTGGGTTATTACGTGTATTGTTTTATTATTTTATTCGAGGAATTCTTTGAGATTAAAAGAATTCTGGTTCGCGCACCTGATTGCGCTTGTCATCTTCACTCCCGTGATATTGTATAACATCGGCATGTATCGGCAGTTCGGGCATTTTGATCTCCAATTTTCGTATGTTCT
>Ga0156063_110_pt1 | contig 18134 bp, 13 predicted proteins | sample RifCSPlowO2_02_FD_107716 | JGI IMG/M metagenome (GOLD analysis project Ga0156063, IMG submission 107716) | Candidatus Uhrbacteria bacterium RIFCSPLOWO2_02_FULL_49_11
CTAAACCCTAATTTCTAAATCCTAAACGATTTGGATATTTGAATTTCGAATTTGTTTAGAGTTTAGGGTTTCGGATTTAGAGTTTCTCCGTGACGCTTTCTCTGCTCGCTGCGACGTGTCCAGCACTAATTTTTGTATCTATCTTGTTGTGCCAAAATGCCAATCTGTAGCGTCGGAGCTGGTCTCCGACCAATCGGGTGGCAGACAAGCTGCCACGCTACAATCGTTAGCAGTTGATGGACCGGATACGTGCAAAAGTTAGTGCTGGATGAATTGGTTGGCGGTCCGTGGATGCTGTGTACAACCGATCTTGACAGTATCTATAAACTTGATATGCTTTATATGCTAACCACGGAATCAATTGGACCCTCATTCTCCGAGTATCAGTCAGGCGAAATCTGAGCTAAAACTCAGGTTTCGTTTTTTGTTACCAAATGTTATATTTCGTATTGTGGAGTCTAAGGGGCCACCTCATGGTGAGGAGTCCGTGGTTAGCACTCGGATGTGAGGGGTTCAATTCCCCTTGGCTCCACACTAAGATAGATTTCCACAGATCGCCAACCAAGGCGTCTGTTTATTTTTAAATTTTCAACGAACGTTCCTTATTCATGTCCTCTGATCCGGAAAGAATGAGGGGAGAGACTCCGCCTCATCGGCGGAACCCGCATCCCATCCGGATCAGAGAGAACGAACACTCCGCATTTGGCGGAGAAATCCAAATGTCAAAGCCCAAATATCAAATGAAGTTCAAATGCCCTAATGTCAAAGTTTGTCATTGGAACTTTGGATTTTCAGCCAAAGGCTGATCCGCCTCTGGCGTGATATTTGTTATTTGAAATTGCCTGCCTGCGCAGGCAGGGGATTTGTCGTTTTAAACAAAAGATCCCTCTCTGTCGAGAGGGCCGTACGATACAGTTAAACAGTTCGTGCTGATTCCGGTCTCTCTCGGAATGTCGTGGATAGAAGCGAATCTCTACGTAGATATTGTCTCTCACAGTATCTGCGTTGATCCGCTTTTTATCCGCGCGTATCTGCGATTTTTCAAATTAACAGGCCATTATAGCGCAACCGTGGGATTTGTCAATACCCAAGGGGTGTTTTGGTATTGAACAGTTTCACGGTACATGGATTTGATTATTACGCCTAATCGTTATACACTGTCGCCGCGCGCCCGTAGCTTAATGGAAGCCTGCCCTCCTTGAGCCTCAAGCCCTCGTAGTGAAATGGATATCACACGACGCTTCGGACGTCGGTTTCCAGGTTCGAATCCTGGCGAGGGCAGAGACGATGGCAGGCGGAAAGCGCTTGGCTTCGCAGGGGGTTGCAGGTTCGATTCCTACCGGGCGCAGAATAGTTCGCCACGGGATGCACCCGTGGCGTCCGGGGTTCATCCCCGGGCGAATCCCTCCAAGCACAAATCAATATCTAGAAAAAAAATAAAAAATTTGCTAGAGTAATTACTGCGCGCCCATAGCTCAATTGGCAGAGCAGCTCGCTCTTAACGAGAAGGTTCCAGGTTCGATACCTGGTGGGCGCACCACTCTTAGCATGGCATAGAGGGCGCTCAGCGTCCCATCAAATGATGATAAACGGCGCAAGCCGTTTCTTTGTTTGTCAAACACCTGCATTACCCGCTACAATGCATATAATATACTCAATCCTATGGCTAAACCTCTTGTATTGATCATCCGCGACGGGTGGGGCGTCGCGCCTCCCGGCCCCGGCAACGCGGTAGCGCTCTCGCGCACGCCGCATCATGACGAACTCCGCAAAAAATATTCTTGCGCGCTCCTTGAAGCGTCAGGGGAAGCCATCGGTCTCCCCCGGGGCTTCCATGGAAACTCCGAAGTCGGGCACCTTACCATGGGCGCGGGAAGGCCTGTCAAACAAGAGCTCACTTTTATCCACGAGGAAATCGCGTCAGGCGCTTTCCTTCATAATAAAAAAATCATCGAAGTTTTTACCGCATGCCGCGATAAAGGAAAGATACTCCACCTCATCGGCATCCTGCAGGACGCCGGCGTGCACGCGCATGAAGAGCATCTCTGGGCGCTCCTCACCCTTGCTCAGCAGCAGCGCGTCGAGCGCGTCATCATACATGCGCTCGCCGACGGCAGGGACTCGCCGCCCCGCAGCGTACTCGCGTTTCTAAAAAAATTGTCTGCGCGTTTCCCTCAGGTGCCGGTGGGCACGGTCGCCGGCCGTTACTGGCTCGACCGCGCAGGCCATTGGCCGCTCATAGAAACGCTCTATCGCGCCCTGGTCTTCGGCGAAGCGCTTACCGCGAAAACGGCGGAAGACGCGGTCGAGGACGCATACCGCAATCGCCGCACGCCTGACGGGCAGCCCATGGTTGATGAATATATTCCTCCTTACCGCATAGGAAATTTTGAAAAAATGGAAGCGGATGATACCGTTTTCTTTTTCAACTTCCGCCAGGACCGCATGATCCAGCTTACCCGTGCGTTCGTGGAACGCCGGTATGGCGGCCCGCCGGTGCGTTTCGTTACCCTCACGCGCCCCTATGACGAATTTCACGATTTTATATTTGCCCCCCATGAAGAAACGCAGGCTCTCTCTCCCGTGTTGGGGGAAGCCTTAAGCGCCCATCAGTTAAGGCAACTGCGCATCGCGGACAGCCAGAAATTCCGCCACGTGACCAGTTTCTTAAACGGCAAGCGCATAGCTCCTTTTCCGGGCGAGGATCGGCTGGAAATAAGAGTAGGGCCTTCCGTCCAGTACCGGGAACGGCCTGATATGGGTGCAATGGAAATCGCGGCAATCGCTCCTCCGGTCATCCGCCATAGCGTCTATGACCTTATTATTGTTAATTTTGCCAACTGCGACATGGTGGGGCACGTGGGCGACCTTCCGCTCGCGGTAAAAACAGTGGGCATCGTGGACCGTTGCGTGGGTGCGCTTGTGGAGGCTGCACTTCTTGCGGGCGGAGAAGCGCTGGTAACTGCTGATCACGGCAACATCGAACAGATGCATTATAACGGCACCCAAAATGAGGTTTGCACGGCGCATTCCGCAAATCCCGTGGAATGCTTCTATATATCCCGCACCCCCCAGGGCGCACTCTCGCCGCAGGGATTCCTCTCAAGCATCGCGTCTACGGTTTTGGATCTGCTTAGTATTCCTATCCCCCCTGAAATGACGAGCCCGAGCTTATTGATACGGAAAAAGTAAATTGAATATAATCATGAATCATGATACGATGAGAAATATTTCGTCTTGATTATTCGTCCATCAGCGTCTCTCCGCGTAACTATCTGCGTCAAGCTTCATCTATGGAAAGGTTTACCTGGAAAATCGGCGGCCAAGCAGGCTTCGGCATTGCTACCTCCGGCCAGCTATTTGCGCGGATGTGCGTAGCCGCGGGCAGATTCGTGGCGGATTACAGTGAAAAGCCAAACCGCATCAGAGGGGGCCATAACACCCACCAAGTCACCATTGCTGACAAACCACTCTATGCGGCGTCACGGGAAGTGGATTTGCTCGTTGCCCTTGATAAAGATTCGGCGTTTCTCCACTTGAAAGAACTCGCGTCCGGCGCCGCCGTCATTTATGACGGAGAAAAAATCACCCTTACTGCGGAAGATCTGGGGCGGGGAGATGTAACGCTCCATTCCGTGCCTCTGGCGCGTTTTGCCAAAGAAGTGGGCGGCGAGGAAGTCATGCGCAATACCGTAGGCATTGGCGCGTCCCTTGGGTTCATGGGATGCGATTTTGCCCCGCTTGAACGCGTCCTCACGAGCGCATTTGGGAAAAAACCGGAGCACCTGGTCGCCAATCTCAAAGCCGCCCGTGAAGGCTTCGAATATGTCCGCACGCAAGGAGGCGGCCACCATGCGTGTCCCCTCACCCAAAAACTCTCTTCTCCTCATATCGTGATCCCGGGCAACGAAGCGATGGCTTTGGGCGCCATCCAGGCAGGCTGCACTTTCTACGCTGCTTACCCGATGAGTCCTTCTTCTTCAATTCTGCATTATCTTGCAGGCAAGGCGGAGACCACTGGCATGGTCGTGAAGCACGCGGAGGATGAAATTTCGGTCATCAATATGGCGCTGGGCGCGTCCTACGCCGGCGCGCGCGCCATGATTGGCACGTCCGGTGGTGGATTTTCGCTTATGGTGGAGAGTCTTGGTCTCGCGGGGATCGCGGAGATCCCCCTCGTGATCGCGGAAGTGATGCGCCCCGGCCCTGCCACGGGCATGCCCACCTGGACAGAAGCCTCTGACCTCCAGTTTGTCATCCATGCGGCGCAAGGTGAATTCCCTCGCGTCGTGCTCGCGCCGGGCGACGTGGAAGAAGCCTTTCATCACACGCTTCTTGCATTCAATCTTGCGGAGCGTTGGCAGGCGCCGGTCTTTCTGCTTTCTGACAAAAATCTTGGAGAACACAGCCGCAGCGCGCCTCCGTTTGATACATCCTCATACCGCATCGACCGCGGCAAGCTTCTCACGCAAAAAGATTTAAGCGGCGATAAACCCTTCAAACGGTACGCGCTCACCGCAGACGGCGTGTCTCCGCGCCCACGACCGGGCTTGAAAGGCGGCGTCTATCTTTCCAATTCTTATGAACATGACTACTTCGGATACTCTGACGAATCTTCGGAGATGCGCGTCGCGCAGGCTGACAAACGCATGAAAAAACTGGAGGGCATTGCTCATGAAATGCCAAAGCCTCTCATACTAGGCCCCTCAAAAGCTCCGTTTACGCTCGTCACCTGGGGATCCATGAAAGGGCCAGTGAGGGAAGCGATGGAGCGTCTGGGGGAAGAAAAAATGAAAGTGAACATTGTTCACTTCTCCGGCATGTGGCCGTTCCCGAAAAAGGAAACGGAAAAATTGCTCTCTTCGCAGAAGCATCTGGTGCTGGTCGAGAATAATGCTACTGCGCAGTTTGGAAGCCTCCTCAAAGAGCAAACAGGAATAGATATTAAAGACAAACTCCTCAAGTACGACGGAAGGCCGTGGTTTCCGGAAGAGCTTATGGCGGCGATAAAGGAAAGATTATAATCACACTATGCCAAAGTCTGAAGACTTTAATACAAAGAACTTCCCCACCTGGTGCCCGGGATGCGGCGATTTTAGCATTTGGTCGGCGTTGAAAGGCGCGTTCGTGGCATTAGGAATAGAACCGCACCAATGCGTGGTGGTCTATGGCATTGGGTGCTCCGGCAACATGTGCTCGTTTGTGAATACCTATGGCTTTGAGGGACTGCATGGCCGCGGCCTGCCCGTTGCCTGCGGAATAAAAATGGCAAACCACCAACTGCCTGTTCTCATGGTGGGCGGAGACGGTGACCTGCTGGGCGAAGGTATGGGGCATTTTATCCACGCCTGCCGCGCTAATCACCACGTCGCCACGCTCATCCACAACAACCAAGTGTACGGGCTTACCACCGGCCAGACCGCGCCGACTTCCGAAAAAGGCGCCAAAACAAAATCAACCCCGAGTGGCGTCATTGAGGAGCAGACGAATCCCATCACGCTCGCGCTCACGGCTGGGGCGACCTTTGTCGCACGCGGCTTTTCAGGAGACATTCCCCACCTTACTGACCTCATCGTAAAAGCTGTTTCGCACAAAGGGTTTGCGGTGCTCGATGTGCTGCAGCCCTGCGTGACCTTCAATAAAGTCAATACTTACGCATGGTTCAGAGAGAGGGTCTACAAGCTGGAAGAGTCGGGGTATCGGCAAACCACCAAACCAGCGGCGATCGAACGTGCCTTCGAACCATGGAGCGAGAAGCTCCCCCTTGGCATTTTCTGGCAGGAAGAAAAGCCTACCTACGAAGACTCCCTGCCGCAGCTCAAAAACGGTCCCCTCGTCGAGCGCGATCTGTCCCATATCGATATCTCAAAACTCTCGGAAGAATTCCGATAAAGTATAAATATGATACAGTAAATCCACGGCATAAACCGCGGATTTTTTGTTTAAACGTAATGTTAGACAACTATTCCGTTATTCCACCGTGTAAACAGCTTTTAATAATATTCAAATTATCTGACATCGATTGCTCTGTATGCAAAATGATGTATGGTAATGAAGTAGATTGTAATAATGATAAGTGAGGGTTTGGAAAATCGCGTTGCAATGAACGTTCCATATTTTCATCATTTAAAAAAATATCCTTGTGGCGGGCTCGTTCGCGGCACGTGGCAATCGAGGCAATACAAAGAAAAATATAAACATCATCCCCTTCCTGCTGTAATCTCTTTAATTCAGAAATGTTGAATGCGGCATGATTAGCACCAAGCTCAATAACGATATTCGCATTCGGGCTATCCTTCCCATAACGATGTACATATTGATAAACGTCCTGATAACCAGCGATTGTTATTGCTTCTGGTATGAAACCATCCGTTAAATAATTCCTTAAAAAAAGCCATACATCGACTGTATGACTGTCTGGAAATGCATGGCGAATCAAAGTTGATTTACCCGCACCAGTCTTTCCAATGAATGCGTACACTTTCATAGTCACGAATAATGAAATTGCGCCAGATTTGATTACTGCGCGACGCGGAAAATTTCATCAAAAAAATTCACGCAAGCATTTCAATTGGTATCTCGGTGACTACCTTAAGCGCCATATCATTGGTGACGAATTTCTCCGCGCTATGCGCAATCGCGGTGGCAATATGGATCGCATCTGGCGTGCGGAGCCGATACTTTCCGCGCAGATCAGAAGCAATATCCACGACGGATTCGTCAATCCCCATGATCCGCACGTGGGGAAAATTTTTAATGAGTTCCTTATAGTGCGCAGCAAGTTCTTTCTTCCCTTGCAGTTTCGGTCCAGTCAAAATTTCGATCATGCCAATAACCGACAAGACTGCTTCATATTTCCCCTCCTGCACCGACAAGAGCGCCTTCCGCGCTCTGGAGAGAAATTGCGGATGCTCTTCGAGAAGATAGATGAAAACGGAGGAATCTATGCCGATTACTTGTCCCATGAAGATCTCTCTTGAAGGATATAGGTGTCTGTGCCACCGAGCGATTGCCATACCTCTTTCCCCAATCCTTGCAACGCTTGTACATAATCAGTCGGATGCTTTGTCAGCACCGCTCTCGTATCATCAAGTGGATGAATCATAATCTTCGCCCCTGCCTTCAAGCGCAACCGATCCCTCACCTCCCGAGGAACCACAATTTGGTACTTTTGCGATAGAGTAGCTATTCCCATAAATACTTTACTTATACTAAAAGTGCTTTACATCATATCAGTTGTAAATAATCTGTCAATTATGTTCGTGGATTTGAACATTATGTTCATGGACCTTGTTCATAAGCCTGAACACCTTCCATTATTGCGCGACGCGGAAAACTTCCTCGAGAGTCGTCATCCCTGCCATCGCTTTCAGGATGCCGTCCTGCAGCATCGTCATCATGCCCGCCTTGACCGCCAAGTCGCGTATCTGATATTCGGAAATGGCGCCCGAAAGGATCACGCGCTCGATATCGGAGCTCATGCGCAGCAGCTCGTATATCCCGATTCTCCCTTTATAGCCGATGCCTTGGCATACAGGGCATCCTTTCGCGGCTACATATTGCGCTTGTATCTTGTGCGCCTCGCTCGCGACCGCGGCAGGAAGCGAGATGAGCGCCGCCTGCACCCGTTCCGCGTATTCCGGCGGAAGCGGGCCGGGGAGGGCGCACTTCTTGCACACGCGCCTGACCAGCCGTTGCGCCAGCACGTCGCTCAATGCAGGCGCGAGCAAATAAGGCTTGGCGCCCATTGAGAGAAAGCGCGGAATCGCGCCTGCCGCATCGTTGGTGTGCAGAGTGGAAAATACCAAGTGGCCGGTGAGCGCGGCCTGGAGCGCTATGTCCACCGTTTCCAGGTCCCGTATTTCCCCCACGAGTATGACGTCAGGGTCCTGGCGGACAATGGAACGGAGCCCGTTCGCGAACGTGTACTCATGGGAAGGATCAACCTGGCTCTGGTTAATCCCTTCCAGTTTGTATTCAATGGGATCTTCAATTGTGATGATCTTGGTGGAAGGGTCGTTCAGGAGGCGCAAGACGGCATAAAGGGTCGTGGTTTTCCCTGATCCGGTAGGGCCGCATACCACGATCATGCCGTTGGGGCGTTCAACCTCCCGCCGCAGCGCGACGCCCACGAAGGGGCCGAATCCCAGATCGTCGAACGACAAGCGGATGGCTTCTCCCCGCAAGAGGCGCATCACGATGCTTTCCCCGAACGCGGTGGGAAGCGTGGATACGCGCACGTCAACCCGCTCGCCCTCCAGATTGAGCGTCGCGCGGCCGTCCTGGGGCCGGTCTTCCACGTTGATTTTCAATCCTGACAACAGCTTCAGGCGCGAAACAAGCGCATGGTAGCGCTCACGGTCGATAGTGGCGATGGTGTGCAGGATGCCGTCAATGCGGAACCTCACCGCGACGCCGCTCTCCTCCGCTTCAATGTGCACATCGGATGCGTCTACCGCAATGGAGGCGGCCATCAGCAGCACGATAAGGTCAGTGAGCGATACGGAGGCAAATTTATCAGTCAGGTCCATCACATTGGTGATGGATTCTTTAAACTTCTTCAGCGTGTCCTCGGGAATGTCCACCCCGTGCATGGGCACGTAAATTTTGGGGAGCATGCGATAGAGCTCGTATGCATGGGCGAGGCTCTGCTCGCTCATGAGCGCCACGCCCACCGATGCCTTGTGCGTGTGCCCAAGGTCCGCGATCAATTCAAGAAAATGTTCATTGTGGGGATCAATCGTGGCGAGCCGTATTTCTTGGTGGGGCGTGTACGCATAGCACACCGCTTGCGCCGCTTTCGCGCGCTCGTCAGAGATGAGGCCGAGCGCGTCCGGCGCAATCGCAAAGCCCCGCAGGTTGACGTACGGCAGCCCCGTTTCAAGCGCGCGTTCCTGTACGATATTTTCTTTCTCTTTCAATCCAATTTCCAATAACCGATCATTCAATAATTTCGAAGATTGGCCCGCATCGTCTTTTTGTTTGGAAAATACCGGGGGGTTCGTTTTAATCATGCGCGCTCAATTGAGGATGGGAAATAAAACGTGCGTGGATATCTTAAAGCATTCTACTATGCTTTCAATTTAAGAGGCGCGGCGCGGGAACAGTTGCGGCAGCAGGGCGATGACCCGCACCAATTTCGCAAACGGCGGGCTCTCCTTCAAACGGGTATACAGCAGAAGCCACACCGCTTGCTGGAACGTGGCGAGGAGTGCACCCACGCCCATAATACTAAGGAAAAACGCGATCACCGCAGCGCCCAGGGTTAGGCTCACTGCCAGCGGCACTCCGATGATGAAACTTAAAAGCGCGAGGGGGCCAAAAATTATAATAATGCCTACCACTGCCACCGATAACGCCACAATCGCCGCAAGCGTGGTGCCTAAGGTAAGGATGATCGCGGTCTCCACCACGACGAGCCAATGCGCGAGAAATAATTTCCATGCGCTGCGCAGCGCATCCAAGGGAGAAAGTGATTCAGTAAGTGAAGCAACGAGCGCGAGGCGGTACAAGAGGGAACAGAGGAGTCCTATGGGAATCAGGCACACAAAGCTCACGAGAAGAAATATCGTATACCACGCCGAAGATCCAAAGGCGAGATAGAGGAGGAAAGGAGGCAGACTGAAGATTGCCCATGCGAGGCTCGTGACAAGATGAAAGCCCATCGAGAGCGCGGTCGTGCGCCAAAAGCCGCGCCTGCCCGCGGTGATGCCTTCTTCTATGTGGCAATGCGCGCGGCGGCGTTCGCGCTCAATGCCCCATATGAGCGCTCCCTGCGATACCAGCGCAAACCATATGAGAAAACATACTAGCAACAAAAGGAACGCCGACACGATATAGAATCCGGAGGGCAGGCCTACCCATGGCGTAAACATGGGAAAGGAGAGATCAAATCCCCGCTCTCTCACGGATGACGCCCATACGCCCAGGGCGTTGAGGCGGTCAAAATTTCTTAACAGCACGTTTATCTCTCCGCCGCTGACCAAGAGCGCGCTAAAGAGTCCAAACAGCCACAGGTGTTTGGCATGCATGGTGAGCGACCACGCGCGCCTCAAGAGGGGACGATAGACGGAAGACATAGGATGAAATGATAAATGACAAAATCCAAATTTCAAATTTGACATTTGAACTTTGAACTTTGACATTCCCCGCAAGGGGGCTATGTTTTCGCCTTCGCCCGCGCGGGCCGAGGACCCATGATGGCGTCAAACGCCTCCCGCTCCAGCGTTTCTTTTTCAAGAAGCGTTGACGCAATCTCCTCCAGTTTGCTCCGTGATTTTCCGATCACTGCGTGGGCGGTAACGCTTGCCTGATGAATGAATTTTGAAACCTCTTTGTCAATCGCCTCCGCCACCTTTTCCGAGTAATCGCGCTGTTCGGTGATTTCGCGCCCCAAGAATATAAGCTCTTCGTGCTCGCCAAACGTCCGTGGGCCTAAAGCCTCGCTCATGCCATACTCCGTCACCATCTGGCGCGCGAGCTTGGTCGCGCGCTTCAAATCCGAGGTCGCGCCCGTGGTCACTTCGCCGAACACTTCCTTCTCCACCATGAACCCGGCAAGCAGCACCGCGAGCTCGTCTAAGAATTCCGAATATGACTTCAAATGCCGATCTTCCTCGGGAAGCTTGAGCGTATATCCTCCCGCCTGTCCGCGGGAAATAATCGAGACTTTATGCACCGGATCGGAATGGGGGAGCTGATGCGCCACCACGGCATGGCCCGCCTCATGGTAGGCGGTAATGTGCTTTTCCTCGTCGGAAAGAATATGGCTCTTGCGCTCGGGCCCGAGCATGACTTTTTCTATCGACTGGAACATCTCTTCCTGGGAAATTTTTTTCTTGTTTCTCCGCGCCGCGAGTATGGCCGCCTCATTGAACATATTGGCAATATCCGCGCCGGAAAATCCCGGCGTGCGCTCGGCAACTTTCCGCAAATTCACGTCTGCCGTGAGCGGCTTGCCTTTTGAATGGATATCAAGGATCTCATGGCGATCGCGGATATCCGGCAATTCAATCATGACTCTCCGGTCAAATCGCCCGGGGCGCAGCAGCGCAAAATCAAGCACATCGGGGCGGTTGGTGGCGGCAACCACCACGATGCCGGCGTTGGGCTCAAACCCGTCCATTTCCACGAGAATTTGATTCAGTGTCTGCTCCCGCTCGTCGTGGCTTCCGCCCAGTCCCGCGCCGCGTTGCCTGCCCACCGCATCCAGCTCGTCGATGAACACGATGCAGGGCGCGCTCTTCTTGGCGCGGCGGAAAAGGTCCCTCACACGGGACGCGCCCACCCCCACGAACATTTCTACGAATTCCGACCCTGAGATGTGGAAAAAGGGCACGCTTGCTTCTCCCGCGATCGCGCGCGCGAGCAAGGTCTTCCCCACGCCGGGCGGTCCGACGAGCAGCACTCCTTTGGGGATTTTGGCGCCAAGTTCGGTAAATTTCTTCGGCGTCCTTAAGAATTCAACGACCTCCTGCAGCTCCTGCTTCGCTTCTCTTGCGCCCGCGACGTCTTTAAACGTTACCTGTTGCCGCTTGTCGCCCGCTTGCATTTCCCGCGCGCGGGATTCGCCGAACGACATGGCCCGCTGGTTTGCCCCTTGCACTTGGCGCATCATGATCCAGATAAACAGGGAGATGAGGATGAACGGCAGCAGGAACGGCGCAATCGCGGATATCCAGAACGCGATGCCGCTGCGCTCCTGCACTTCCAAAGAAAGCCCTCTCATGAGCGCGGGATCAACGCCGTAGTTCTTGAGAAGCTCGCTCATCGATTCCACAGGTTCCTTTTTCGCCGTCACCGTCTCGCCGTTTGCAAGGTCTGCATTCACCGTATCGCCCTCCACGGTAATTTTTTTCACCTCGCCTTGCTCAATCTTTTTTACCAATTCTCCAATGCCCACCGTCTGCCGCTTCTCAAAAGGAGAAGTGAAGCTCGAAAGAACCCCTGCGATGATGAGGAATACCACGAGAAGGATGAGGAAATTTCTAATCAACTGGCGCATATCGGGTGAATATGAATAAAAATACCTATAGATTCACTATGATCTGCTTTATCCAAGATTCTCTATTCTATCTTCTTCATTCTAAGTATACGTCAGCGCTCGAGAGGAGACAATTATTTACGCCGCAGGCGCGGCATCGCCGCCCCCCGGCTCTGGCAAGGGCGCATCAGGCGCCGCGACTGGTTGCGCTGCCTGATCCTTGACCTCAAGCCGCAGAGAAAGGCCCAGACGATGGGACGCGGGGTCCACGTTGGTCACCCGAAATTCATATTCCTGCCCCACGGTTACCGCATTCAAGGGGTTCGCGACAGGCGTGGCAGAAAGTTCGGAGATATGCGCGAGCCCGTGGATGGAACGGTCAAGCTCCACAAACGCGCCGAAATGATTCACCTTCACCACTTTGCCCTTTATTCGGTCGCCCACGCGGAACCGCTCCGCCACCGTCTTCCACGGATCTTCCTCAAGGCGCTTCAGGGAGAGCGATACTCTGCCGCCTTCAATGCCGATGACCAGCGCGCGCACTTGCATGCCCACCGAGACCACGTCTTTCGGATGATCGACCCTGTGCCACGCAAGCTCTGAAATATGGATAAGGCCTTCCACCTTTTCTCCCCCCGTTTCCTGGGACGCATCCGCGGCAGGGGTTTCGGAACTTGGGCGAAGCGCAAATTCTACAAAAGCCCCGAAGTCTACCACGCTGGTTACCTTTCCTTCCACGGTCATGCCCCCTTTCAGGCCCTGCAGAGAAGAAATGCGCTCGGTGAGTGCGGCCGCCTTTTCCGATACAATGAGTTTCTCTTCCAAGGGCTTCACGTCAATTACTTTCACCTTGAACGACTGTCCCATATATGTGCGGAGCCGTTCCAGGATCTTTTGCTTGTTCCCGCCTTCCACGCGGGGATAGTGTTCAAAGGTAAGCTGCGAGACCGGCAAAAAACCGGTCACCCGCCCCAACGTCACGATCAATCCTCCTTTATTTGCATCCATCACCCGCACCTCGACCACCTCGCCGCTCTTGCGGAGGTCTTCCAAATGCCCCCATGCTTTGCGGTGCCCCGCAGAACGGAACGAGAGCTCCATCATGCCCAGCTCATTCTCCAGCTCAAGCACCGTGGCCTGCACCACGTCCCCGACCGTGAGATTGGAAAATTCCCCTGATTCGTCCGCGAGCTCCTTGCCGCGCACGACGCCGGTGGTAAGTCCGTCTATATCAAGGAGCACTTCCCCTTTTGACATGGAAATGACTTTCGCGTTCACGAGCTCATTCACTCTGGGGATCGCGGCGGCGTCTCCTGTGGCCAGGAGCGTCTCCATAACGGACGGTTTTTCTCCCGGCTTTGTTTCACTTTTTCTCAATTTTGCCATATTCTTCAATTCTTTCTCCGTATTAACCTCCTGTGACTCATAAAACAGGCGGGTTTGGGGGCGGGCGTATCACTAAAATAAGTGATTTTCTCGCTTCCCCAATAGATATAATGCCAACGCAGTATACCGTTAAACAGCTCATAAATCAACTGGCAAAACAAGAGCTCTTATGGTAAAATAGGGATAAGATGCGAAAGTGAACAAATGGAAAATAGCTAAACGATAATCATCAATTTCCAAAATTAGGATTTTGAATTTAGGATTTGTTTGGAAATTGTCCCGCTCCTTGATTATTTTTTTTAAGATGAGCGTGATCCCGCCTGATGGGATTTACCCCGTTACCAGAACGCTACGGTCGTAAAACCGTAGATGAATGGCAACCAACCCCGAAGGGGGATGCTGGTCAACGCCATGCGCGTAAGCCCATGGTAACGGGGTTTACCTACCAATATCCAAAAACGCTGACTATCACAGAGTCGAATACTACCGAACGCATTTACTTATTTATTTTACCACTGGGTATGCAAATTTCCTGGCTCGGCATTTCGGCAGTACGTATCACGACCCGCCCCGCAAACGAAGACGTCGTCGTGCTCTGCGACCCTTACGACCCCCATGAAGTGCAGGCCAAGCGGGGTAAAATGGTCGCGGACATTGTGACCGTGTCCGTGCCGGAACACCCGCTCCACAGCGCCACGCAGGAAATCCGGGGACGCCTTGAAAAGCCGCCCTTTATCATTGACACGCCCGGCGAGTGCGAAGTGAACGGCGTGATCATCTATGGCGTGCCTGCCGTCAATACGGTGTCGGCTCCGCACAAAAAAGTCACGCTCTACATGATAGAAACGGAAGGGCTCTCCCTGCTGCATCTGGGATTCTTGGGACAAAAAACGCTCACCGACGCCCAGCTTGAACGCTTTGAACACGTCGACGTGCTTTTCGTGCCCGTGGGAGACCCCGCCTCGCTTGAGATCCATGACGCAGTGGCAATTGTGAACCAGATAGAGCCGCGGATCGTGATCCCCGTGGCGTACCACACCGCGCATATCGGAGTTAAGCTCCTTGGCGCGGAAAAATTCATCAAAGAGTTGGGACTGGAAGCGGATGAGCCTGCGACAAAAATAAAGCTCGCCAAAAAAGACCTCCCGGCCGAAGAAACAAAACTCATGCTCCTTGAGCCGGAATAAACAGACAGAAAACCTTTCTTTAATTACCGTACAAAACTTTCTTTATGGCTCGCGCCCTCACTCAAAATAAAGCCGTCCACCCGCGTCCTTCGCGTCCTCCGCACACGCACCCTCGCCACGCGCCGCCTCCGCATGAAAAAAAGAAATCAATGGTGGCGCTCACGGTTACGGTATGCATGATAATCATCGTGGCAGGCTGGATCGCGCTGCTGCAGAGGACCATGGAAAAGGGCAGCGCCTCAGCGAATAAAGAAGCCGAGCGCGCTTCGCCCGCGCGCGCGCAAATCGTACAAATGCTCCAACAGCTCCAGCAGGATTTGCGCGCGCTCCCCTCACCTTCGGATATCATAAAAAACATCACCTCGCCGCAGCCCGCCTACCTCACCACGCTCGCGCAACGCATCGCCGCCACCGCCACCACCACTCCCACCTCCACCTCTCCCTTAACTCCCTCATCAACCACTACTAATGACATCTCACCCTAATTTTGTGTTCTCATTCATATTTTTTACCAAGCGAGGGATATGCTGATTTTTGAGGCGGTGAGGCGCATCAAGCTGTGAGATCGCGGCGCCGAAAAAATCGCGCATTCCCGAGCGTTTGAAAATCTTAAATAACATAATTAAACACAAAAAACCTAATATCCTCACATCCACCCGCCACAACATTTAACTCAACTATGAAACACACCCCCCCTCCCCCTCCTACCGTCGGCACGGTGTATCCGCGCCCGATCGTGGAAGAAATGCAGACTTCCTACCTTGATTACGCCATGTCCGTCATCGTTTCGCGAGCGCTGCCCGACGTGCGCGACGGGCTGAAGCCGGTACACCGCAAAATACTTTATGCAATGTGGGACATGGGGTTGACGGCAGGAGCCAAATTCAGGAAATCAGCCACGGTCGTCGGCGAAGTCTTAGGCAAATACCATCCGCACGGCGATGTCGCCGTCTATGACGCGCTCGTGCGCATGGCGCAGGATTTTGCCATGCGCTACCCGCTCATCCGCGGCCAGGGAAATTTCGGCTCCATGGACGGGGACACTGCCGCCGCCATGCGGTACACGGAGGTAAAGCTTGCGCCGATTGCGGAAGAGCTGCTCTTTGACCTTGAAAAAGATACGGTAAATTTCATCCCCAACTACGACGGCACCCAGAAAGAGCCCGCGGTGCTCCCGGGGAAACTCCCCAACCTGCTCCTCAATGGCACCGTGGGCATTGCCGTGGGCATGGCCACCAATATTCCCCCCCATAACCTCACGGAGCTCGCGCAGGCGATCGTTTATCTTATCGATCACCCCCAGGCGAGCGTCGCGGACCTCATGGAATTCGTCCACGGGCCCGATTTCCCGACCGGCGGCATCATCTACAACCGCAAAGCGATTACCGAAGCGTACGCGACGGGAAAAGGCGCCATCGTGATGCGGGGCAAAGCGGAAATCGTGGAAGGGAAATCGGGAGATTTTCACATCGTGATCACTGAAGTGCCTTATCAGGTGAACAAGGCGACGCTCATTGAAACCATCGCCAGTTTGGTAAAAGAGAAAAAAATGGAAGGGATCAGGGACCTGCGCGACGAATCGAACCGCGAAGGGGTCCGCGTGGTCATCGAGCTCAAGAAAGACGCGTTTCCCAAGAAGGTGCTCAACCAGCTCTTTGACGCCACCCAGCTCCAGGACACCTTCCATGTGAACCTGCTTGCGCTCGAAGACGGGCTCCAGCCCAAGGTGATGACGCTGAAGGGAATTCTCGAGGAGCACATCAAGCACCGCCAGGAAGTGATCAAACGCCGCAGCGCCTTCGAACTGCTCAAAGCGAAAGAGCGCGCCCACATCCTTGAAGGCCTGATTCTTGCCACCGCCAAGATCGACGCGATCATCAAGACCATCAAGCAGTCAAAAGACCGCGCGGAAGCGAAACAGAACCTTATTAAAAAATTCCGCCTTTCGGAGCGGCAGGCGGAGGCCATCCTCGAGATGAAGCTGTCGCAGCTTGCCAACCTGGAGCGCTTACGAATTGAAACAGAGCTCAAGGAAAAGAAGAAACTGATCACGGAGCTCACCGACCTCCTCGCCCATTCGAAAAAAATGCTGCAGGTGGTAAAACAAGAGCTCGCACAGGTCGCGGAAAAATACGGGGACGAACGCAGGACGCAGGTCGTCGCGCGCCCCGTAGACGCCTTTACCACGGAAGACCTGATCCCTGACGAATCGACGGTCATCGTCGTGACGCGTGACGGCTACCTCAAGCGCCTCCCCCCTGAATCCTTTCGCACCCAAGGCAGGGGCGGCAAAGGAGTCATCGGGCTGGTCACGAAAGAGGAAGACGCGGTGGAGCACCTCTTTGCCACCACTACGCACGCCAACATCCTCTTCTTCACCTCGCGCGGCAGGGTATTCCAATTGAAAGCCTACGACGTGCCGCAAACCTCGCGCACCGCCAAGGGGCAGGCAGTGCAGAATTTCCTGGAGCTCGCGCCGGGAGAGCGGGTCACGAGCGTGCTGCCGGTCACTGACCTCAAAAACAAATCTTTCCTCGTGATGGCGGCGAAGAGCGGCACCATTAAGAAAACGAAACTGCAGGACTTCGAGAGCGTGCGCCGTTCCGGCCTCATCGCGATAAAGCTCAAGGCAGGCGACCAGCTGGAATGGGTGAAGCCTTCCTCGGGCAAAGACGAGCTCATTCTCGCCACGCGCGCGGGACAGACCATTCGTTTCCCGGAATCGCAGGTCCGCCCCATGGGGAGGAACGCGTCAGGGGTCCGCGGCATACGCTTAAAAGGGAAAGACGAGATCGTGGGCATGGACGTGATTACGAAAGAAACCGCGGCGCGCGGCAGCTTCCTCGCCATCTTGAGCAACGGCTTCGGGAAGATTACCCCTTTGAAAGATTACCGCGCCCAGCGCAGGGGAGGCTCCGGGGTCAAGACCGCCAAAGTGAACGCTAAAACTGGCGAGATCGTCGCGGGGTTCATCTATGATCCGAAAAATGCGTCTGAAGACGCGGCGAATGACGTCATCATGATTTCGCAAAAAGGGCAGGTGATCAGGCTCCCGCTGAAATCAGTGCCCTCCCTCGGGCGCGCCACCCAAGGGGTGAGGCTCATGCGTTTCCGGGACGCGAACGACAAGGTAGCGACAGTCACCTTCGTATAATCATCGTAGCGTGGCAGTTCATCTGCCACTTGCCATATCGCAGACAAGCCTGCCTGCGCAGACAGGCTGCGACGCTACAGAGAACTAATTCGCCAAATAATAACTAAATGACCCTTGCCAAAATTCATAAAATCATCTACTCTAACTCCGCTTATTTAACACTCAATAATAATACACGCACTACTCTTATGGGACTGCCTTCAAAACGACGCACCAAGCAATCCAAGCGCGACCGCGCTTCTCATTTCGCGCTTACCCCCAAACAGTTCATCGATTGCCCCAAATGCAAACACCCGACGCTCCCGCACCGCGCATGCGCATTTTGCGGAACGTACAGGGGGCGGCAGATAATAAAAACAAAAGAGCCCCGCAAATCCAAATGACAAAATCCAAATATCAAATAAATGACCAATGACCAATGACC
>Ga0156063_165_pt1 | contig 18060 bp, 19 predicted proteins | sample RifCSPlowO2_02_FD_107716 | JGI IMG/M metagenome (GOLD analysis project Ga0156063, IMG submission 107716) | Candidatus Uhrbacteria bacterium RIFCSPLOWO2_02_FULL_49_11
GTCGCGACCGCGCTCATTCCCATTATTTATTTCGTCTTCAACATAGTCTTTGCGGGTTTTTCCTACCCCTTAGGCAGGCTCTCTGACAAAGTAAATCGCAAGACGCTCATCATCGCGGGATATTTTATTTTTATTCTTGTATACCTCGGGTTTGCTAATGCGACCGCCCCATGGCATGCGTGGGCGCTGTTCGGGGCTTATGGGCTCTACTTCGCCTTCACCGAAGGTATACAAAAAGCGCTCGTCGCCGATTTCGTTCCTGAAACATTGCGCGCGACCGCCTATGGCGCCTTTAACACGCTGACTGGACTCGCGCTCCTGCCTGCAAGCATTATCGCAGGATACCTATGGCAACGCTTTGGCGCTCAAGCCCCATTCCTCTGGGGCAGCTGCACTGCCGTTGGCGCCATCTTCTTATTTCTTCCGCTTTTCTCCCCTCAGTTAGGCCTCCCTTCGATCGGCACTAACCGCAGATAAATACAGATGTTGAAATGTTAATACAATAAAAAGAACTCTCTCCCTAGGGGGAGAGAATTCTTATTTTCAGCAACGCCGTTGCCTGCAAATTCATCATTACTCGGCGAACCTCTGCACCATCGAGAACTCACGAGATTACTCGCCCGAGCCGTTAATTTATTGTAAAGGCTGCGTGCTCGGTTGGCCTGCGCTCGTAGCGGGCACTATTTGTCCTTGCATCATGCCTTGGCCTAAATCAGGCTCATTCATGATTTCCTGCTTTTCAAATCCTTGCGGTAACTGGAAATTATAATTCACTCCCTTATCGGCGTTCACCGTTGGCATATATTCAGCGCCCCCGCGCAGTTCATCCAGCGTATCAGACAGCTGCTGTTTGGTGTCAAAAACCGTTTCTACCTTATCCACCATGTCTTCGGCAGTGAAATTTTTAGAAGCGACTAATTGCTTTAACTCGTCAACCTGCGTTTTGAGTGCGGCGAGCAATTCATCCGCGGCGGCGGTGTCAATTTTCTTGCTCTTCAATTTTTTAATCTGCTGTTCAAAAGTTTTTATCTCCTGCTTCGCAGTCGTTAATCCCTTGCTGACGTTGAGCGCCATTTCCACGGAAGTGCGCGCGTTCTTTACATTATCCATCTGCCCGTAAAAATCATTCTCAATCATTTCCAACGCGCCTTCTGGGTCTGTCGCGCTCAGCGCCTTGGCGTCCGTAAGCGCGGTGCTCAAAAGAGTTACTTCCTGCTTATATTGACCTAATAATTCAGTGAGGTCCACTTTCTTGTACGCCTTCACTTGTTTTTCAATACGAGTCACATACGTATTTACAGACTTCATATCCTTATCTGCCTGCTTCGTCATGCTGCAAATTCTCGTAAGATTGCCAAGCTTCGGCCCCCACTCCTGCATGACCGACCCAATATCTTCAATGTCAGCAATCACTTCCTCAAGCTCATCCGCAGTCTGTGCTTCCTGGATCTTAGTGGTCAAACCATCTGCGGCGCTCAACGCGTTCGCTAATTCTTCCGGAAGGCCGACTCCGCATTTTTGCAGTTTCGTTTTCACCTTTGCCACACTCGCCTTCAGCATCTTAACTCCTTTAGCGAATTGCGCCATCCCTTGCTTCATCTGCTTAAACCGCTGTTCATCCATTTGCTTCATTTGTTCTTCCGACGGGCCGCCTTGCTCTCCTTGACCAAATTGCCCTCCTTGGCCACCCTGCCCGAATCCTCCTTGTGCACCAGGAGCAAATCCTTGGCCGCCGCCCAATTGAGTATTCTCTCCATATCCTCCCGGACCGCCCATGCCTCCGCCTTGGCTATAATTACTGCAAGGTCCTGGCATATCAACGCCATTCACGCGACAGGTCATGGTCTGGGGCGCTGTATAGCCAGATCCTCCAGAACCACCTGTGTCCATCGGACTGGGCTGATACTGGCCGCCAGACGGCTGGTTATACATCCCCTGATCGCTGGCAGGCGGCATTGGATTGGGTTGATAACCTCCCAGCATTTGATTCGGTTGATTGGGATATTGCTGATACTGGTCGCCGGATGGAGGTTGGTATCCGCCAGGAGGTTGAGCGTACATTCCTTGATCGCCGCTTGGCGGTGGAGGTGGCGTGCCTCCGCTTGAATCGCTCGGCGGGGGCGGCATACTGCCGTCTTGCGCGGCATTCACCGTGCTCTCGCCTAATACTGCGCCTCCCAACATATAGGTCACGTACGTTTTCTTAGACTCGGGACTTTGCATGAGCGCAATACGCACCGCAGAACCATTCTTAGTAAACGTAAGCTCGTCGTCGCTTTGTTGCCAACAGTGCTGGCTTAAATTTTGATAATAAAAAGAAGCAACAGATTCTGGCGTTGCTTTCGTGGTATAGATAACGTGTGCGCCGTTCCCGTCAAAGCTGATCCGCTTGGCAGTATCGTATAAAGGCACGTCCAGGATGAGTCCGCGCACTTCCTGTCCTTGTGTCACGCTCGCGCATGCGATTCTCCCCTCTGCGCTATGCACGACCCGCTGTGATGCCCAAAGCGAACTGATCGGCTCTGCGCTCGTCATCTCGCTGTACTGGTTCGAAATGAGCGATGCAGCAAAAAGCGATGCGGCGCCGACCACCGCAATGCCGGATATTGCTTTTAGCATATGTTTTTGTTTTAATTTTCGGCTCACGCTACCGAAATGTTTAGTAATTACGTTCATTATAACACAGATTTCACCAAAATGCAACTTTTGGAAGCTCATTTGCGAGCGACCTCATATCATCGGTGATTTCGCGAACTTGATTATCGCTCCCAGAGATGGCTCACGCTATTATATTGATTCATTAATTCTTGAATCACATTCGGATCACTCCAGTCTCCTGATGCGAGTTCAATAGCTTTTTCGAAAAAGTTTCTATCAATTGGACCATTATAGGGTGGTGTTTGGTCCAGGTCAATCTTCTGCATACGATCTAGAAATTCTCGTTTCAATTTCTCGCAGGCCGTGCTGGCTTCTTCTGGAGATAATTCTGCTTTTGCACCACCACCGCCATCTTGTTTTGGCAATACACCTTCACTATTATGGAATAAATTAACCGGAACTACTGTATCTCCAAAATTGTGACGATAGGCTGCGCAGAGAGAATTACGGTATTCTCCGGTGGGTTCACGTATGCCGCCGTCTTGCTGTGGTGTTTCTTTCATATGCTGTGGGATTATTTATCGTGAGTAAGTAAGGTAGTTAAAAATATAGGAATGTGTAACATTTTTTTCTCAACATACCATGGCGTTCCCGGAGATGCTGTTTGTCGATGACATTATTATGCTTAAAGGGCGATCGCTGGCAAATATATTTAGGCAAAGCGAGGCGCAACCGAGCGAAGCGATATGCCTTGTGTTAAGTGAGGCGAAGCCCAAGCCAGAGTGCAACGCCCCGAAGGGCGCACAGAGTTTGCGCTGGCCCACCTTAGAAAAAGTGACGGGCGGGACTGTTTATTTCAAAGCCTCAAATGTTCCCGTTTGTTTGTCCTTTCGACAATTATCCCAAGTAAAATAACGTCCATTCATAGCGATATACACACCTGCCGGTAAAGTTTGAGCAAAGGCAAGAGCCGCACCAAGATTGAAAAGGCCATCAGAATTGCCGAATTTGTAGGGAATCATTGCACCGACTAAAACAATGGTCTTGCCTTTAACCTTTTCAGCAAGCACTCGGGCGGTTTCCATCATAGTATCGGTACCGTGGGTAATGACAATTCTTTCTTCATCGGTTTTAATACAATTTTGAGCGATTGTTTCTCGGTCGTCTTCCGTCATATATAAACTGTCAATCATCATTAAGGTAACGATATCGACTGGAACGCAAGATCGCCCGAGTGCGAGCATTTCATGCAGGTGTGTATTCTTGAAAGAGAGCGAGCCGTCCAGTTCATTATACTCTTTGTCGAAGGTCCCGCCCGTCAAAAATATTTTGATTGCCATAATGCTTTGGTTTATGTCTGTGTCTTAATAAATGTTGCGTTAGTGAGCCAATCCAAATTTCATTTAACTAGTTGATAGGTGGAGTGCGCATTGATAGTATATCGAAAATAGTATGATATGTGGAATCCAAAATTTTATATTCCACGCGCAAGTTTTAAGGCGCCCATGTAGGGAGACTTTTTCAGGAGTACGATGTTCGCTTTCGGCGCCGTGTGATGCACGGCTTTTTTGAATGGCAACAAGAGAATGTCGCCTGCCTGAAATACGCCCCCCCAGAGGATAAGGTCAAACGCGCGCGCGGTGAGTCCGGTTTTTCGTATGACCGCGCAAGCCATTGAGCCAAGCTCAAGTGTGGCGTGCGCGACGATACTGCGAGCCGCATTGTCGCCGCGGCGGGCGGCACGCACGCATAGAGGCGCCAATGCTGCGAGAGAAGTTTTATTGAATGAAGACGAGTAAACTACATCCACGGCTTCGCGCATATTCTTCACTCCCAGCTGTCTACAGATTAGCGGTTCAAGCGCAGTATGCTCCCCCCTGCCGTCGAAACTTTTCACGGCCGCGCGCAGTGTTTCGCCCCCTATCGCATACGCGCTTCCCTCATCAGAAAGCAGGGATCCCAAGCCCCCCGCATAAGCCTCGCCCTTAGGCCCCACCGCATACGCGTTTGATCCCGTGCCTGCTATCACTGCGGCGCCATACGGTGAATCAGTGCCAGCGGCAAGCGCAATCACCACATCGTTCACCACTCTAAAACGATCTCCAATCTTTTTTTTAGAATGTTTGTATATTTTTTCCGAGAGCATCTTCCGGTCCTGTAGCGAATCAACGCCTGATAAACCAAATACTGCATAGGTATATGAAGGAAATTTTATGCGCGCCTTTTTCTCCGCAGCGAGAACCGCCTTCCGAATATTCTCCATCGCCTCTTTCAGTCCCACAACTTTATACAAAGAAGGGCCGGCAATTCCCGTCCCCACAATCTTCCCATTTGCATCCGCTATCGCTGCGGTCGTGCTCGTACCTCCTCCGTCTACTCCAAGATAATAATGCATAAATTCGAAATACGAAACTCCAAATCCTAAACAAATTCGAAACTCAAATATACAAAATCCAAAACAATTTTGAACATTCGAATTTTGGATTTGGTGCTTGTTTAGAAATTAGGATTTCTGATTTAGGATTTTCACGCTGTGTCCCCCGAACTCCTGCCGCAGCGCCGCGACCACTTTGTGCGCAAAATCGCCCTTGCCCTGCCGCGAGCGCGCGCGTTCCTGAAGCGCAGCCTTAATGGCTGGCACATACACGCCATGACGTTTCGCTTCTTCAACCGTCCAATTCCCCGTAGTCCCTCCCTCAATGTGCGGCGCAATGTGTTTAAATCCTGGATTTTTGAGCGCGTCTCTCGCCCATGCAATTAACCGCGAATCAATGATGCTCTTCTTCGTCCACACCTCGGCTATTTCCTCAAGATTGAGTCTCAGGGGAGATCTGTGCAATACCGCCAAACCCTCGCCAATCGCTTCCATCATCCCTACCTCAATGCCATTGTGCACAGTCTTTACCAAATGTCCGGCGCCTGAGGCTCCGCAATAAAGGTAGCCTCCCTTGGGGCGGCTCATAATTTTTAATAAGGGTTCAAGTATCTTGAAAGCTTTTTTCTCTCCTCCTGCCATAAAACACCATCCGTCGCGCGCGCCGCCCACCCCCCCGCTCGTGCCAATGTCTAGAAAATATATCCCCTTGCGCCGTAATGCCTTTGCCCTGCGCTGAGAATCAAGATAATTCGAATTTCCCCCGTCAATCACAATATCACCCTTTCGTAACTGACCAACTAATAAACTGATTAACTGAGTAACTGGCCTACCCTGCGGCACCATGAGCCAAATAATCTTCCGTCCTTTAAGCCGTGACGCCACATCCCGCGCCGACGACGCAATCACCGCACCTGCCCGCCTTAGGGGAGGATAGGCATGAGAAGAGCGGTTGTACGCCGCCACGCCCACGCTGTTCTTCAGAAGACGGAGCGTCATCGCCCCGCCCATTTTCCCCAATCCTATGAAACCTATAACCATAAATCAAAATGCAAAATGTAAATCTCAAAATGAGGGTATTTCGTCCCGCCATGGCAGGACTCCATAATTTTGATTTTTGATCTTTGAGTTTTGAATTACTATGACACTTCCAGTACTATCTTCAGCTGGTTCGGATCCTTCAAATCAAACGCTTTGGAAAAATCCTTCAGGGGAAATCGATGGGAAATGGCGCGGGAAAGGATGTGGTTATACCGCGCTTCAATTTCTTGCACCATGGCAACCGCTTTCTTGAAATGCTCGCGGTTCCCATTCACGCTCCCGATGATCACCTGATTCTGCCTGACTATCTGCCGCAGAAGAAGATCCGCGTCAAACTCTTCATTCCTCCCCGATACCCGCGGCACACCGGTCATGAGGTAGATCGCGTTCCTGCTCATCACCGGAATGAAATCAATGGCGAGCTTGCTCGCGCCTGAGGCCTCGAAAATGAGGTCGATCCGGTCAATGCCCTGCGCTACCTGTTGGGCAGTGAACGCATTCCCGTCAATAAAGCTCGCACCCAGCTCTTTGATGAACTGCACTTTGATATTATCCTCAGGCACAATCTCCACGTTATAGAGCTCCATGCCGTGAAGTGCGAGCACCGCGGTTGCCAAAAACCCCAGAGGTCCTGCACCGATCACAATGCCCTTCTTGCACCCTCCCCAATCATCCATGCTCCAGCCATGCTGGTTATGGGGGCAGAAAAACGGCACGCGCTGCTGGATCATGAGCATCTGCTCCATCGCCTTCATGATAATACTCATGGGCTCGATCCACACACTGATGGACCCCAAGTCTTGAGGAATGGTGACGAGATGGTGCGCATGCTCCACGACATACTCGGTGAGGAAGCCGTGCAGCTTATGGATACCCCGTTCCTTATAGAGGCCAGTATAGCAATAGTCGCTCTGGTGATTGCGGCACGCGGCACAGATGCCGCACCCCCTCCTCACGGTCGGCACCACGCAATCCCCGGGCTTTATGTCTTTTACCTCTTTCCCCACTTCCTCCACGACGCCATAACTCTCGTGCCCCAATACAAGGAAATCCTCCTGCGCCGGCGCGTCCACAAGGTGATGGCGGTACAGTGACTTGTCGGTGCCGTCAATCCCCGTGGCGATTATTTTTATCAATACCTCATCCGGCCGCTCGATGCGGGGCTTGGGGATATCAAGGGCAAAAATGCCCGGTTCGTTTAACTTTAATCCCGCGGCAAACATAAGAATAAAAATTTATAATAATGCGGTAAAGGCATCAAGCAGATATACGCAGAAATTCTTCTACTGTTTCAGATATCCTTGTGTTTCCTATTGTACTATACTATCATCAATTTACACCAATCGTACCCTCTAACCTACTTAATTATGAAACTTTTCATAGATTCGGCCAACCTTGAAGAAATAAAAACCGCCGCGTCATGGGGCATCCTGGACGGCTGTACCACCAATCCCACGCTTGCCGCCAAAAACGGCGTAACTGATTTCCTGTCTATCGCCAAACAAATCCTCTCGCTCGTCCCCGGACCCGTAAGCCTGGAAGTACTCTCCCAAGACTATGCAGGCATGACGCGGGAAGGAATAGCGCTTGCCAAACTCGGGAAAAACGCTGTCGTGAAGCTCCCCACCACAATTGAAGGCTTGAAAGCATGCCGTGCGCTCACGAATAAAAAAATATCCGTCAATATGACGCTGGTATTCTCGGCCCTGCAAGCCTTGCTCGTCGCCAAAGCGGGCGCCACCTATGTTTCTCCTTTTGTCGGACGGCTGGATGACGCGGGGCACGACGGCAATGAGGTGGTGCAAGAAATTATTGAAATCTACGACAATTATGGATTTAAGACCAAGATCCTGTATGCCAGCGTCCGCTCGCCCTTGCACGTGAAGCAGGCCGCGCTCATGGGATGCGACATTGCCACGTGTCCCTTCTCCGTTTTGGAAAAGCTGGTTCAGCACCCGCTCACCGACACCGGGCTTAGCAAATTCCTCTCGGATTGGAAGAAGTCAGGATTAAAACCGCTAGTTTGATTTCCCGAATGTATGCCGAATGAATCGAATCATGCCGAATAATTGCCTGAATAAAACAGACAACCTCGACCGGAACAAATCATGATCGAGGCTTTTTTTCGTAAAAATACGCTAGCATCATTTCCCGATTAAACGAAATCCATCGCTGTCAACTAGGATATCTCTTTTTGGTTTCACGAAAACTGAATCACTATAAACGTGAATATAATTGTAACGTTTCTAGACGAGTCTTAAATGGTGCACACCGGGCGTGGCGGTAACATAATCCGGGGCATCACCGACGCGTTTGTTATCGACAAACATTTGCGTTCCGTTCCGATCAAGATTTACCAAGACCCGGACCGTCACCGTGGAATCTGCCGCCGGGACGGCAAGCTTGCGTTGCCCAGACACGAATTCCATGGCAACCGTCGTGTACACTTCAAAGGCGATAGAGACGCCTTTGTAGCAACCGATGAATTTGCCACGTCCTTTCATAATGACAGAATCGAATACGGCGACCGGCTAGGCTAGTGTGGGTGGCGACAAGGCACAAAGTGCCGGCACGAAAAATAAAAAAGCGCTTTATAAACGTGCTCCTTCCTTTGTTAAATGAATCTATTTTGGGAATTATTTTCACCCCTTTGCGCCACGAACCCTCTCTCTGTCAGTACTCCTTGAAAAATGCATTATTTTCAGGTACTATTATACCATGTCACGGCACTCAAAATGGTCTACGATAAAGAGACAAAAGGGGATCGCTGATCAAAAGCGGGGCACGCAATTCACCAAACTCGCAAACATGGTTACCGTGGCCGCGCGGCAGGGAGGGCCTGACCGGAACATAAATTTCAAGCTTCGCATAGCGATCGAAAAAGCGCGCGCGGCGAACATGCCGAAAGACAATATTGAGCGCGCGATCGCACGGGCGAAAGGAAATGAGGGCGATGTCGCGTTTGAACAAATACAGCTGGAGGCTATCGGGCCGGGAGGAGTGGGGCTGGTGATCACCGCCACTACCGATAATCGGAACCGTGTCGTGGGCGCTTTGAAATCGGCGCTCCACAAACACGCCGCCTCGCTCACAGGTCCCCATGCGGTCGCATGGCAATTTGCGCTGCAAGGCCACATTGTGGTACCGCTACCACCCACTAAGGAAGCGCGAGAAGATCTGGAACTGGCGGCGATCGATGCGGGGAGCCTTGATGTGGACGAATATGCAGGCTCGCTTATCCTTATCACTGAACCGCAAACGCTGGAACGGGTGAAGGACGCGCTGGAGAGGCGCCATATTACCATCAACGAAATAGGAATAGGGTTGCAACCCACGCTCACCGTCCCTGTGGCCGATCAAGATACCGAGCGCAAGTTAGATAATTTAATTGCAGACCTCGAAGCAATCGATGAAGTGGACGAGGTGGTGACTAACGCCGCATGAGTGAATGTAAAATGCAAATCTCAAAATGCGAAATTAGAGAGCCCCGCTATGCGGGGCGATATTCCTTTATTTTGATTTTTGTATTATGATCACCCTCGGTATCGACCCCGGCCTCGCCACGACCGGCTACGCATTCATTTCCTCCCAAAGAGGAACTGTGAAAAATATCCGTTGGGGATGCATTACCACAAAACCTCACCAGCCAACCGCAGCGCGCCTGCTTATCTTGCGCAAAGGGCTCCGCAAACTCATCGCTGCCCACCGCCCCCATCGCGCGGCTATTGAAAAATTGTACTTTCAGACAAACGCGAAAACCGCCATGATAGTGGGCGAAGCGCGCGGCGCGCTCATCACCACGCTTGCGGAATTGAGTGTCCCCATCTCTGAATTCACGCCCCTTGAAATTAAACGGGCGGTCACGGGAAGCGGCAATGCAGATAAACGCCAAGTGCAAAAAATGCTCACCCTTTTGTTCCACCTCGACGAACCCCCCAAGCCTGATGACGCTGCCGACGCAGTCGCGATCGCATGGTGCGGAATGTGCCGTCGCCTTGCATAACACGCATTTCCATGCCATTACAGCAACTCACGATCTGCAGCGTGGCGTCAGAAGTCGACCCCTTCATAAAAACGGGAGGGCTTGCTGACGTGGCGCGCGCGCTTCCCAAAGCGCTCGCCTCCCTCGGCCATCAGGTGACAATTTTTATTCCTCTCTACCGCATCATTGACCGCACTGCGCACCGCTTCATTCCTGTAATAACCAAATGCGGCGTCCAACATGGCGCCCATGAACTCACGTTTGACCTTTGGGTAAGCGCCCTTGAGGGCGACATTCCTGTCTACGGCATTGCCGCGGAAGGACTTGAAGATGCAATCCTTGAACATGCGGTCTACAATCCGCACCGTGGCAATGAACATTTTGCGCTTTTTAACCGCTGCGTGCTTGCGGCGCTGAAAATCATCAAATTGCGCCCTGACATCATCCACTGCCACGATTGGCATACCGGATTAATCCCCTATCTGCTCCAGACCGATTATGCGCATGATGAATTTTTTTCCGCTACCGCGAGCGTCTTCACAATCCATAATCTCGCATTTCAGTGCGCCCATAACTGGTGGGAGATCCCTATGGAACTCAAAGACCCGGGGAATACGCCGCTCCCTGACCCCGATAATCCCGCATTTCAATACATCAACTTCACCAAACGCGCGCTGCGCTATTCAGACATCATCACGACCGTATCTGAATGGTACGCAGAAGAAATACTTACCCAGGAATATGGAGAGGATCTGCACCGCACCCTTGCCAGCCGCAAACAGCGCCTAGTCGGGATCATTAACGGCATTGATTACCAAGACTATAATCCGAAGACAGATCCAGGACTATGGCAGAACTACGATACGGACTCGCTTCAAATGAAAGGAGCGAACAAACGCGAACTCCAACGCTGGCTCTCCCTTCCCGTCGCCCCTCACACTCCCCTCTACACCCTCATCTCGCGGCTCTCAGAACAAAAAGGGCTCGAACTGCTCATCGAGATCATGGAACCGCTATTGCGCCTTGATTTGCAGCTGATAATTCTTGGCGCGGGCGATAAAGCCTATGAAAAATTTTTCGATCGCATCCGTAAACGACATGCCACTAAAGTCGCGGTACATCTTGAATTTGATACCATCAACACCACAAAGGTTTACGCGGGATCAGATATGTTTCTCATGCCCTCGCGCTTTGAGCCCTGCGGACTCGGGCAGCTTATCTCACTTCGCTATGGATCGATACCTATCGTGCACTCGGTGGGCGGGCTGCGTGACACGGTCGTTGATTTCAATCCGCACACCGGCAAAGGAAACGGTTTCACCTTCCGCACCTATGACTCACGCGACCTGCTCGTGGCAGTCACGCGGGCGCTCGTGAATTACCGCTACCCTGACACATGGCACCAATTAGTGCGCAATGCGATGCAGCAGGTATACTCGTGGGAACTGCCTGCGAAAAAATATGTAAAAGTATACCGGAAAGCGTTGCTGTGGCGACAACACAGCACTCGCCTTCAATTAAAAACGCCATGATGCCGATATTCGTATATTTGTCTCTTATTCGTATATTCGCGATTACTCCTTAATATGCTCTGGGCTAATTTTCTCCATCTCTACCAACCTCCAACGCAGAAACCTCATTGGATTAAACGCGTCACCGCAGAATCCTACCGGAAGATTTTTCACGAACTCAAAACTGCGCCCGAGGCAAAATTGACGGTAAACATCAATGGGGTGCTGGTCGAGCACTGGGACACTTGCGGCGAGGATGAAGTCATCGAAGATATTCGCACGCTCCTTGCGCGAGGCCAGCTTGAATTGACCGGTTCGGCAAAATACCATCCACTCCTCCCCTTCCTCCCCAAAGATGAAATGGTGCGGCAAATCGAACTCAATAACGAAACGCATAAAAAATATTTCGGAGAGCTTTACCGTCCGCGCGGATTTTTCCCTCCCGAAATGGCGTTTTCGCTCGAGGTTGCGCGCACCGTGCAGGAACTCGGATTTGAATGGATTATCGCGGATGAGCTCTCGTTCCCGCGCGGCCGCACCTTGGACTATGCCCACCTCTATACCATCGAGGGACTGGGAAATTTCAACATCTACTTCCGCGAGCGCCGCATGAGCTGGGTGATCCTTTCAGGGCAAATGGGCACCGGCAACCTCCTGATTGAATCTCTGGGAGAACGCCTAAATCGCAATGAATATCTGCTCACTGCCATGGACGGCGAGACCTTTGGCCACCACCGGCCAGGCCTCGAACAGCTGCTATTTGAAATTTACCGTTCTCCAAAGCTCACGACGGTTTTTATTTCCGATCTGCCAAAATATTTTCCGCACCGCACTCCTGTCTCCCCGCAGCCGTCCACTTGGGCGCTCATGGAAAAAGATTTGGAACGCAAGGTGCCGTTTGCGCGATGGGATGACAAGGACAATTCAATACATACGCTCCAGTGGGAGCTCACCCGCCTTGCGATTCATACGGTCAATGGCGCGGCGCACAATGACCCGGGGTATCCGGCGGCACGGGATGCGCTTGATAGGGCGCTGCATTCTGACCAATACTGGTGGGCATCGGCAAAACCATGGTGGTCCATCGAGATGATCGAGCGCGGCGCCAAAGAACTCTATGACGCGATACTGAAAACTCCCGGAGTCACCGAGGCGGTGAAAGAAAAAGCAAAACACCTGTACCACACCATTGTCTTCACCGCATTTGACTGGCAGCGCTCGGGGCTCGTGGATGAACTCTCCCATAAGGAAGACGAAGATATCCGTCAGCGCACTGACGCGCAAATTCCCCAACTTCCGCGAAAAGAAATTGAGAAAATGGTCAAAAAACTCGAACACGAGATGCACAATGTCGCCCTGCGTCAGGAATTTGAACGTGCGGCGCAAATCCGCGACCGCATCGCAGAACTTAACCGCTATGCGGCCGATATCGCGGCGCCCAAGCCCTCCGCTGAGGGCGATAAAGAGTGGGAAGGATAACCGACGAGAAGTAAGAATATAGAATATAGAATATAGAATATGAACATTCTTTTTGTGGCTTCTGAATGCGCGCCGCTTGCCAAGGTGGGCGGGCTTGCCGACGTCGTGGGGTCGCTTCCCAAAGCGCTGCGCGCGCTTGGCCTCGATGTCCGCATCGCACTCCCGAAATATGACGTGATTGACGATAAAAAATTCCCATCACAAGAAATGGGACAATTCTCTGTTCCTTTCAATGGAGAAAAACATTCAATCGCCGTCCGACAAACTGTTCTTTCTGGAAGCGACGTGCCTGCCTACCTCCTTGATCATCCCCAATATTTTGGCAATGGCGGAGTCTATATTGAGCCTGACGCGTCATCCGGCGGCAGCAATGCTGAGCTCAACCGTTTCGGCCTCTTTTCTCGCGCCATTCCTGATTTAATAAACGCACTGCATTGGATACCTGACATTATCCACTGCCATGATTGGCAGACGGGCGCGGTACCGCTCGTCATTAAGTCAGAAAGTCAAAAGGCCATTAAAACCTTATTTACCATTCATAATCTTGCTTATCAGGGAATACACCTCCGCAAAGACGCTCAACAGGCATTTGACAAAAATGTTGCCGATGCGCTTACTTCCCATCCTCATAACCAAGCTGAAATCAACTTCCTCGCCTCTGCGATCGCTCAGGCTGATCGCGTCTCCACCGTAAGCCCTACCTACGCGCAGGAAATCACCACGCCCGCAAACAGCCAAGGACTCGATACAAACTTAAAAGGCCTCTCGCATCCGCCCATGGGGATTCTTAACGGCATTGATACGGATTATTGGAACCCCGCCACAGATAAATTTCTCACCACGCATTTTAATGCACCGGATGAAATCAGCGCTGCGAAAGTATCATTGAAAAAACAAACGCAAGCAGTATTACAATTGCCCATCGACGCGACTGTGCCGCTTGTGGTTATGGTCTCCCGCCTCACCGAACAGAAGGGGTTCGACATTCTCATCCCCGCTCTGGAAAGGTTGCTGCCGGAAAAAAATTTCCAGTGCGTCATCTTGGCCACCGGAGACAAAAAGTTCGCCGCTGAACTTAACAAGCTCGCCACGCAATTTCCTGACAAATTCCGCTTTGCCGAACGTTTTGACGAACCCCTCGCGCACCTCCTCTACGCCGCAGGCGATCTTTTCCTCATGCCCTCGCGCTTCGAACCCTGCGGCTTGGGGCAAATGATCGCCATGCGCTACGGCACGATCCCCATTGCCACCGCCGTTGGAGGTTTAAAAGATACTGTAAAAAATTTCCAATTTCCAATTTCCAATTTCCAAACAATCGGAGCTACCGGATTTGTATGCAATGAGTATAGTGCGGTTGCTCTTATAAAAACCATCGAAATAGCACTCAGCATCTACCAAGAACAGCCTCAAATTATATCTAGATTGCGCGCAAATGATATGGCTCAAGACTTCTCCTGGAAACACTCTGCACAAGAATATGTTAAACTGTATAATATGATACTAATCAACGAATGATATATATTGCAACTTATCTGATTCATTAATACTGCACATTCGCAGGTGTTAGCCTGCCTGCGCAGGCTCGCCTGCGCGAGCAGGCAGGTATAATTCGCATGAATTAATATATTGGTATTATATTTATGCATTCTGAAATTCGCACCGATCTCATCCACGACCGTTTCGTGATTATCGCGCCCAAGCGCGGCAACCGTCCCCATGACGTGCAGCCAACGGAAGTGCCGGTGTCCTCGCGCGAGTGCCCCTTCTGCCAGGACCCGCTCATGCGCGCGAAAGGAATCTACACCGTGGCGAATCCCGCGCGCAAGGGGAAACCGTCATGGCTGATTAAGGTGATAAAAAATAAATTCCCGGTGGTATCCCCCGCCAATCCGCACGCCTACGGCGCCCAGGAAGTGGTGGTGGAGACGCCTGAACACAATGTGGAGATCGGCGAATTGCCGGATGCGCATATCATGCATATTTTCGAAACCTACATCGCACGAACCCGCGCGCTTTCCCGCGACAAAAAAATTAAATATATTCTCATCTTCAAAAACCACGGCGGCAAGGCAGGGGCATCGCTCGTGCATGCGCATTCCCAAATCTTCGCCACGGGATTTTTACCGCCCCACATCATTGACAAACTCACCAAAGGGCAGGAATACCGCATCGCGCACGGCGAATGCTACTATGACGAGCTTGTAAAGAGAGAAGAAAAGGGGCCGCGCCGCATCTTTTCCGACGCGCATATGGTCGCCTTCACGCCATATGCCTCGATATATAATTATGAAGCGTGGATCATGCCCCGCCGGCACCTCGACAATATCACCCAACTCACGCACGAAGAGCTTCATTCGCTCGCGACGTTGACCAAACGCATCATCAGGAAAGTCAATGCATTGCAGATTTCCTACAATTTTTACCTCCACCAGGCCATCACCGACAAGGAAGAACATTTTTATTTGCGCATCGCCCCCCGCCGCGATATCTGGGCGGGCATTGAGCTCGGCTCGCGCCTCATCATCAACACGGTCTCGCCCGAAGACGCCGCGCGGTATTATCGTTCTTAAACCTTTATTTCAAAAATTGTACTCATATTAAGCACGAAAAAATATGGGCATGGTTGGAAATTTTCATACGCACGAAGCGTTTATCAAAAGAGAATTAAAACGCGCGCATGGCGACGCGGGGTGGCGGGATTTGTCGGATTATCACCACACGCAAATCCACAATTTTCAGCATGAGCGGCTGGTCCATTTGCTCGTGACCCTGACGTATGCCTTGGCCAATCTCATTACCCTTGCGCTCACGCTCGCATTTCCCAGCATTGGCGCAGTAATTTTGGACGTTATCCTGCTTGTGATGTTCGCGTTTTACGTCTGGCATTATTTTGCTCTGGAAAACGGCATTGCGCGGTTGTACCAATTGGACCAAGAAATTATCAAAAAATGCTTGAGCAAATTGAAGACATGAGTACCACCCATGTGTCTGCGATGGTGACCGATGAAGGAAAGGGGTTTAATCATGAAGCGTTGCTTGATCCTAGACGACCAGGAAACTTATTAAAGGAGAGCGGGCGCGGAGTGTTTATTATGAAAGAATATATGAAGGTGGAATATTTAGGTGACGGAAACAAGGTGCGTCTAGAATTGCCGCGGACAGATGGAATAACCCCGTAGGGTTTTATGTGGCCATGGAAATTATTTTAGCCACCCGCAATATTGATAAGCTGAAACAGTTCTCTATCTTTTTCAAGGATTTAGGGCTGTCGCTTGTGTTGCCGCGGCAGGACATCAGCGTGGATGAAGACAGGCCGACCCTGCGGGAGAATGCGGAGAAAAAGGCGCTCGCATATTCTGCTGTGTATCCGCAGCAGTTTGTCGTAGCCACTGATGGCGGCATTACTATTCCCTACCTAGGAGAAGGCTGGAACCATGTGTGGACGCGCAGGCTTTCCGGGCTCGATATCTCCAGCGCATTCACCGACCGAGAGCGTTGCGAATCACTACTCGCGTTGTTAAAGGACGCGAAGGGTGAAGAGCGTAGAGTGTCATGGCGCGAGGCGTATGCGGTCGCGCACGGCGGCAGGATTATCTTCTCGGAAGAGCTGTCCGGCGCCGATGACCAGGGGATCCTCCTAGACCACATCCCCGATGATTTTCAGGAGAGCGGTTATTGGATTGGCTATCTGTGGTACGAACCGCGGTTCAAAAAGCATTATATGGCGCTCACGGAGGAAGAAAAGAAAAGCCGTGACTGCGCCACCGCTCAGTTCATCCGGCTCATTAAGGAAATGAGTATTATATTATAGAGAATAGATCACGGATTGTGGGAGTGGGAGTGAGTGTAAGATGTGAAAATAGCGGGCGATTCCGCGAAAGTCCTCCTTGCTTCGGCAGGTGAGGATTTTATTTCTATATGTGGCCGAAATGCCGCATTCTGGCCATAGTTTTGCTTGATACGGGCAGCATTTTGTGGGATCATGTGGACAACCAGCGATACGGCATTATACACACAAAAAGCTGGTATTTGAATATGCTTGAACCAATCAGGCCTTTCAGTAAACGGATAACTAAAATCGAAGTTTCCGCCATCAAGCAGATGGCGCTGAGGGCTATGGAGTACCAGAACGTGGTGTCGTTCGGTTGGGGCGTGCCATCTTTCAGAACCAAAGAGGGGATACGGGACGCAGTGCGTGAAGCGTTTCAGAATGATCCGCACGTGGATAAATATGCGCCCGTGCCCGGGCTCTTTGCCTTGCGCGAAAAAATCGCGCGCACCTGGCCGAAACGCTACGGATTTGAGATCTCGCCAAAAGAGGTGCTCGTGTCTGCGGGCGCCATGGAGGCGATGATGGGATTGATGATGGTGCTTTTCGATCCTGGAGACGAGGTACTCGTGATGGACCCGGGATTCGCGTCGCACATCGAGGAAATGGAAGTGACCGGCCTTGTTCCTTCGTTTGTCCATCTGGACGAATCAAAGGGATGGGGATTGACGGAGCGCGCATTGCAGGACGCGATCAGCGAAAAAAGCAGAGGGATCATCATTATCAATCCCAACAATCCCACCGGCCACATGTATACGCGGGAAGACATTGAGTTATTGGCGCGTACCGCGGTGCGCCACAATCTGTGGCTCATCGTGGATGAGCCGTACGAGTACTTGGTATTCGACGGGAAAAAATTATTTCACCCCCTGCTGGTCCCAGAAGCGCGGAATAATGTGATTGCCGTGCATTCATTTTCCAAGAAATTCGCCATGACCGGCTGGCGCGTCGGGTATTTCGTGGGGTCGGAGGAGCTGGTGAAAGAATTCATGAAATTCCACGACAATACGATTGTGAGCGCGCCGCGCATCTCGCAAATTGCGGCGCTCGCCGCGCTCGATATCCCGGACAGCGCATTTGCGGATGAATTAAAAGAGATGCACGCGCGCAGAGACCTGATCTGCCATTGGCTCGACAAGATGCCGGACCTTTTCACTTATGTGCGCCCCACTGGCGCGTATTACATTTTCCCGAAAATCATCGCGCCGGGATTTAATGATATAACGCTTGCCAATCATCTTCTCGA
>Ga0156063_159_pt2 | contig 15352 bp, 10 predicted proteins | sample RifCSPlowO2_02_FD_107716 | JGI IMG/M metagenome (GOLD analysis project Ga0156063, IMG submission 107716) | Candidatus Uhrbacteria bacterium RIFCSPLOWO2_02_FULL_49_11
CGTGTATAAACACTGGGGAGGAATTGTCATTTTAAGCCTCATTGGCGCTGTTGCCGCGCTCGGCCTAAGTCTTCAGCAAACGCCCCTTTATGCGTCGTCTGCGCGCATTCTCGTGACGCAAAGGCAAACTAGCGGCATGGATGCCTATACTGCCGCACGGGGATCTGAAAAACTCGCGCAGAATCTGACTACTATTATCGGCACTGCGTCATTTTTCGAACGCGTGTTGGGCGCTGGCTTTTCTGTGGTAAATGATTTTCCGAAGGAAGAGGCAAATAGGCGCAAAGTCTGGAATGCGATCGTGAAATCGTCTGTGGTGCCCAGCAGCAGCATCCTTGCCATTACGGTCTACCATAAAAATCGTGACCAGGCGGAACGCATTCTTGTTGCCGTCAATACCGTGCTCATTTCGCAAGGCACTGGGTATTTGGGTACGGGCGACAGTGTGAATTTGCAGATTGTCGATGCGCCGTTAACCACTACTGCGCCGGTGAAACCGAATATTCCCATGAATATGGGAGTGGGGCTCATCGCAGGATTCATAATCTCGCTCGGATATTCTTTTGTCCGCGAAGCGATCACTCATAGCATCGCGTATCCGCTGACGCAAAACGCGAATACACAATATACGCCGCTTCCCACCGGGTATCTTGTTCCGAAACAGAAAGAGGAAGCCGCGCCGTCCGCGGATACTCAAACGCAAGAGTTGCGGGCGAATCCTTACGTGGTTGAAATAACAGAATCAGAACCTCTCCAAGAGTCTGCGGTAGAAACACCTGAATATATTCCAGAATCTTTACCTACAGCGTTGCCTGCTGCATCTGGTATCCACAGCATGCACGACCATGTAAAAGCGCCGTTCGGCGGACGATACTATTTCCAAAATAAACTAGTTGAACTTGGCAATAAATACGGGGTATGATTTATGCAGGTCAAGAGGCATTACTTTATTGGGAAAAGCATCGTGATACCACAGTAAATTCAAAAAGTCTCATTGACCAGTTGTTCTCGCGTGCTGATATCCTCCGTACATGGTATGATATGTGGATAAATCCGGAGCAAGTATTATGGGCGGCATCTTATGACCAATCAACCGAGATGCCTCTTATTTTTGTAAATTTATTCGGGAAACTTGTCCCCTCCCTTGCCGCTCCGACGAATGAGTACCAATGGTATGCCCCTATTGTAGGCAGTAGATCGAAAGTATCTGCTGTTGAGATAGCGCAGCAATTAATTGCGTTGCCGCGTTGGTATTATATTAAAATTCAGCATATTGATATAGACGAGGAATTTTGGCGCGCTTTCCTGCAAACTTTTCAACAGAAGGGTTTTATTGTTAGTACAGATCCTACCATGAGGATTGGGACGGTAGAAATTGGCGCGAATCAGGAAGAGTACTGTGCAAAGTTGCACGGAGATTTCCGCCGCGAATTGAAACGGCGATGGCGCCAGCTCGAACATACACATGGCACCTGTCGCGTGGTAGTATCGTCTCGCGCACATGATATTGGGGATGCGTTTAAGGATGGCGCAGCGCTCGAGAAGAGAGGCTGGAAAGGCGCACATAATACTGCGATAGATCAGAATCCACAAGCATTTCATTATTTTATGCAGTTAGCGCATGCGGCAGCAGCGCATAAAGAAGTGAGGCTTATACGATTACAGTGTGCGGGCACTACCATTGCGTTTCAATATTACCTCATCCATCATAATGAAGCGTATTTATTGAAGACAGCCTATGATGAAGATTTTAGTCGCTTTGGACCAGGTCAGCTTGCGGTCATGAAATCGCTTGGGATCCTTCGGGAACAAGGAGTAAGGAAGCTGAATTTTTTCGGACAATTATCTACATGGCACACACCATGGCAACCGACGGTTACTCAATATTCGAGATTAGTCATTGCAAGGCCACAAGTGTTGCCATATCTTATCACATTGCCGTACCGTGGATATGCGTATATAAAAAAAATTTCATGGCTTTATCGCGCGCTCTGCCAATGGAGAGGGATTAATTAATGGCATTGCGAAGCGCCATCGCCATAGTTTCTATCTGATGCGAGGCGAGATCTTGATGAATGGGAAGTACGATATTATCCTCCAATATTTTTTTTATCGCAGGGTAAGGCTGTGCAATTTCACGAGGGCGATTCCACCACCATATTCTACTTGTTTCAATATTTTGCACCTTAAGTTTTTCCATCACTTCATCACGTTTATTTATATAAATCATGCAATCCATCGGACACGCATGAGGGGGAAGTTCGGGGAATTGAATGGTGATATGAGGGATGTCCTGTAGGAGCGATACGAGTTGTTGATAATTTGTTCTTCGCTGCAAAAATAATTTGTGATAATCAAACCGTAAGAGGAGAGAACGGGATACAAGCGACATGGTTAATGCTGTTTTTGATTTATCAAAGAGAGGCGTCCCCGTCTCAACATACTTCATGTTCAGCAATGAGAGTGTTTTTTTTATTTTTGGGATACACCGATGAATCAAGAGATCGCTTGCTAAACCGCGAAATCCTCCATACGCGCGCTCGCCTTGCAAGAAGAGCGAGGTAGCGGCTCCCAAGGTAGAATAGAGCGGTGGTTTATAGAGCTTCGTGGTCGGTGTGGGGTATTTGTTGCTATTTATTAGGAGAATTCCTCCATGAGGAATAGGCGCAGTTTTACGAGGGCAAAAAAGCCCTACGTCGCCCGTTGAACCCAAGGGCCGTCCTGAAGAGTCTGCGCTAAGGAATGAAAGTGCTGCATCTTCAAATAATTGAAGATTATGTGTATGACAAAATTGCGATATTTCAGGGAGAGGTTGGGGGAAGCCGAGATAATGGATAAGGTAAAAAAGCTTTGTGCGCTCCGTAATTTTTGTCCGAGCGTCGGTAAGATGAGGGGATAAATCATTTTGAATATTATAAAATACCGGTTTTAACCCATACGCCCTGACTACGTCAACCTCTATGCCGCTGGTGAGCGCGGGCATCAATACTTCATCGCCAGGCGAGAGCGCGAATATTTTCATTGCGTCCCAAATGCCATTCCGTGCAAAATAGTAATAACGGATCTTTTCTTGATTAAGGGGAAAAGGGAGAGCATATGGCTGCGCGGCCGGTAACTGAAAATGTTCGAAGCGCAGCGCGGGAGAAAGGGAAACCATAGTTATTTACTTTTTATCAATTGTTTAAAAAAATACAAAAAGTCATCAATTATCCCCGACACCCGTACTTTGAATATCCAGAGAGGTTCGTCGAAAATTACCATGCGAGGGAGTTCATAGAGATCATCCGATGAAGTCGCCGTGCGCTCTTCAATGGAAAAGCCGGCCTTTAACCCTTCTTCTTTCGTCACGCGCTTCGTTGTCTCATTATAATCTGCTTCATTGCCAAATGGATACGCATATAAATTTACCAGTTTTCCTGTCCATAGTTCAAGCATTCGTTTTGAAGTTTTGATTTCTTCGCGCATTTCTGGTTCCTTGAGGCGAGAAAGATGAGGGTGTGTGACGGTATGTCCGCCAATGGTGACAAGAGAGGAAGCAGCAAGCGCAGTAAGCTCTTCATAGGTGAGCGCGCGCGCGGGTGCATGCGGATGAGGGTAGGGGATGAGTCCGTTGCCGATAAAGCCAGTTGTGGTGAAAAATGTTGCTGGCACATTATACCTCTTAAGCACTGGTATCACGAGAGAGAGCCAGTCTTCGCTTCCATCGTCAAATGAGAGCGCACATGATAAACGATGCGGTGTTTTTTTTTCGTAAAAAAATTCAACAATATCAGAAAGATGCATGGGCGTATAGCAGCGCGTGAGGTACTTCACTTGCTCTTCGAATTTTTTTTTGGACACATCCAGCAAGGGATCTCTCGGAAATTCAGAAATCCTATGATAGCACAGAATCCTCGCGCGCCAAGGCGTGCAAAGGCAATAGAGCGCGCTTATACCAGAGAAATGCAATAGAGCGAATACAAGGTATTTAATAAATTTCATAGGCGGGCATTGAGGGGGTAGCGGACTTGCTGTAGTGTCTTTTTAATCAAACGCGCAATGTGCAATATGTGATCGGATCGTTTCAACGTGTGTTTGCATTGAGCGGCTATGCGCCAGAATGCGATCAGTAAACTACGTCTGCTTGCTATGAATTCGTAATTATCAATCATTTCATTGGCAAATCTGCGCTTATATGTCTCATCGCCGCGTCCGAAATCAAAGTAGTGCGCGGAGGAGGCGAAGAAAGATTCAATAAGACGATCCGCCAATATGATTGCAAGCGACAGCTTTTGAAATTGCGTGGCAAAGGTGGTGAGGAAAAGCGAATGCGTGTTTGCGAATGTAAAAAAATATTTTACCGCAAGCGGCTCTCCTTTGAGCGAAATGCTTGCCATGCGAACTGTATCAGCATCAGCGCAGGCATCAATGAGATCATGATAGAATGCGCGTAGGCGGCTGTCGTGAAAGGGCGAATGAAATGAGGTCTGCACGCTCCGCGCGATATGCATGCGGAAAAATACATCGAGGAGCGCATGGCGTTCGGAAAACGGATGCTGGAGTACCACAGAAATGTCGCCTTGTTTGTGCAATTTTTTCATCTTTTTTTTTAATTCCCGGTGGATTCCTTGCGCATGCTGGCGATAGGCGTCCACGTTGTTGTGCCGGATACGCCATCGTAGGGTGGTGCGGTGTGAAATCTGCGGCAACGATCCAAACGCATTTTTGAGCGCCTTAAAAAAAGGAGAATCCCCACAAAGTTCCTGTAACCGCACGATATCCGCTACCGTGATCAATTCCTTGAGCGTATGCGCAATCTGCATTACTGCTCCTTGCGCTCCGGTGCGTGAGGGCGCTTCGCCGACATCGTTAAGCGGGTCACCTATGAAGCGCAGGACCTTTTTTTCTCGTAGGAAATATTTTTCGCTGCACATCATCCCTGGAAATATCGCTTGAATCTCTCCCTGTGCATCTGTGGCAATAAGCACATAGAGCGTCTTGTTATTACCAAAGTGTTTCCACCAGGTCTCAATCCAGGCAAGAGACTGGAAGACCGAACCGAATTCGCTCTCACTCACGCACCTATCCCATGAGGCGCGCTGCGCAGGCGTTAACTCATCAAACGATGAAATGCGTCTTATGGTGAAGTTTGATAATGCGTGCTGCGCCGCAGCGGTAAGATTATCAATAAATGATACCTTGCGCGTATGATACCTAATGATATTTTTCAAGATATGTTGTAAGGCGTGAGGAAGCATTGATCCCAGGAGCGGAATGAGCCGGGAGGTGAGTGCCGCGATAAGATGAGGATAGTTGCGTCGGTAAGCAAATACGAGGCGCATCTCCTCAAAAATTTGCAAACTCCTTTTACGCACGGTGATGCTACCTGAGTGCGTGCGGTATCTGCTCATCACACCCGGCAGTTTCCACATTTTGCCTGATAGTCCCATTCTTAGCCAAAGATCATAGTCTTCAGTGTAGGATAGCCGTTCATCATAACCGTCTAAGGCTATGACGGCGTCGCGGCGGTACACTGCGGTGCTGTGAGGAATGGGATTGTCCAGGAGAAGTCGTGTGCGAATCTGATCGCTATTCAGTTCATTGTGAGAATATTCCATCAGGATGCGTTCATTGCGCTCGTCCACGGTGACCACGCCTCCGGCTACCAACATTATCTGCGGTATCTGGCGGAGCAGCGATACTTGGCGGGTAAGGCGTTGGGGATCGCTCCAGAGGTCATCGCCGTCCAATATTGCAATAAATGTGCCGCGCGCGCGCGTAATGCCATCATTGGCGTTTTTTGCCCTGCCCTGCCGTGACACCTGACGTATATGTCGAATCCTTGAATCCATGGAAGCCATGCGCTGCGCAATCATCGGTGTCGCATCATCAGACGCATCATCAAGAATGAGCATTTCCCAATCCTTAAAATCCTGAACCTGAACACTCGCGACAGCCTCCTCGAGGAATTTTTCCACATTGCAGGCCCGGATGAGGATGGAAACCTCCGGGGTGCGTTCAGAGTGAAATGGCGTTGGCGGGTTATGCGTGGCCATAGTGAGGAAATTTAAGTCCATTCACACAGCGCGCCCGCAGAGCGTGATAACGGCACAGGGAAGCGATCTTCGCACGGACTTGTTTTGGCAATAGGCTCGCAAGGAATGAGAGTGTACGGTTCAAAAGCGCAAGTCCCAGATACGGGTACGCGGTGCGATACCGCCATATCACGCGGAGTTCTTCCATAATCTGTTTTTTGCGTTCACGCACGCCAATATTATTTGTGTGAATGCGATATGAGCCGGTGATAGCATGGAATTTATGCAGCTTGCCTATAAGCCCCAAGCGAAGCCAAAGGTCGTAGTCTTCGGTGAAGAACAGTCGCTCGTCATAACCGCCCAGATTGAGCGCGTCTTGTTTGCGATAGCATACGGTATGGTGAGAAATAATATTTTCTATGAGCAAATGCTCGCGGATGGCGCGGTCATGGAGCCACCCGTTGGGAAATATGCGCCGCACTTCGCCGCGCTCATCTATCTCCTGCACGCCGGCGGCGGCGAGCGTCACCCTTGGGTGTGTTGCAAGGAATGTGACTTGTTGCGAAAGGAATGTCGGATCGCACCACGCATCATCGCCATCAAGCACTGCGATATAGGTGCCGCGTGCGAGCGCAAGACCGCGATTGAGATTTCCTGCCCTCCCTAAACGTATTCGATTCCGTATATACCGAATGCGAGTATCAGGCCGGTATGGCGCAATCGCGCGCATAATGCCGTCGTGTGATGCGTCATCAAGGATGAGCGCTTCCCAGTTTTTGAAATCCTGTGCTTCAATACTGCGTAGCGCCTCTGGGAGGAATCGCGTCACATTGCACGCACGCACTAAAATAGAAACACGGGGAATTTTCACCCCGTTAGAAATTTGTCTTGTGTCTTTCATAATACTTCATTCCCGTGAGAAGTCTTTTCTTGTTATTTCTAACGGGGTTCATAACACTTCTCTGTGAAGGGAACGCAGGCGTATGAGGGCGGAGATGATACGAAAGCCCGAGCGTGCCGCCCATGAGCGCCCATAGGAGCCAGTTCACTGCAGTAGCGCGTAAAATATTGTCTGCAATACTCATAATAATAAATGCGGCAACTGTTGCGCCGGCAATAGTAAATACTCGTTTTTCTGTCTCATCTTGAGAAGTAACGGATCGGTGCAGGAATTCACTTGCCATAAGGATGAAAAAAAGCGAATAGGAGATCACGCCAAGATATCCTATCTCAATCGTGAGGCGCATATAATCGTTGTGCGCCTCGCGCGATTTCAGATCGGTAATATAACTTATCGTTTCTTCGCGCACCTTCGGGTACATTCCTACGCCGTAACCGAACCACGGTAACGAGTGGAGTTTTACAGAAATTTCTTTCCATGAGCGTACGCGCCAAGCCCATGAAGTCATATCTTCTTCGTCGGTAGAAAAGCGTCTCACGAGTTGGCTATCCGTAAGATCAAATCCGGTGTACGAGTAAAGCGCGCTATTGAATAAGGGAAATAGCGACACGGTTAATGCGATACTCACGAGCACGGCGGTAGTTTTGCGCCACGTAAATCGAAACCCAAAAACCAAAAGTAGTATACTTAAGCCGATCCACGCGCCTCGGGTATAGGTAAGGAGTAAAAAGCAAAGCAGTACTGTGTAGACTATGCGAAATGTGGCCTTCGTCCGCAGACTGCAAAGCCACGATGGGCATGAGGATCGTTTATACTTCCACATCTCGCCCATGATAAGCCACGCGCTGAATGCCATGATGAGCGCAAACGCAAATGTATTAGGATGGCCAAAGGTGCCCATGAGTCTATTGGAGATTTCATAGGAAAGTCCTTCCCCCGAGATCAGCTGGGCGGATGCGACGATGAGAGGGACGACAATCGCTGCGGCGAGCGCTGAAATAAGCGTCCAATAACCGCGCCAGTCTTTCACTATGTCAAACGCTATGATGAATACCCATATTAAATTTATAAATTTTATGAATTCCTGTCCGCTTTCCATAATATCCATTGAGGTCATTACGCTTATTGTGCCCACTATGAAAAAAATCATGAGCGCCATCTTCCCTTTGAAGCGCGGCAGCGGCCAATATTTCATGAAGTACCATAATCCCCAGCCGATGAGCAGAATCCCCAAGGTAGCGGATAGATTAAGGCTTATCCCTCTTAACGAAATGAGGGGTAAAAAACTTAACGAAATGATAGGTATATCTCCGGCAATGTCTACCACTGATCGCGCCATAAGAAGGAGCAAAAAAGCCTGGCGCGGATAATAAAACGCGAGAGGGAAGAGGAGAGAGAGCAAAAGAAAACTTGCAAACGCGATTGTATCCGGTGAAAATAGTATGTATGCGGCAGTGGCCGCAATTACACCCGCGACCAGCGCAATAAACCACCTTGTGGATGCGAAAATCGCGCAAATTTGGCGGATACCCATATTTGACATCGTTGGCAATTCTCTTGTGTTCTCAATATTCTGCTGATACGCTATAGATGGCATAAAACTGATGGAAACGGATACACACTGTTTATGCGCGTTTTTTTAAGATGCGCAGTTATAGTGTCGTTTCTTTACTTAGAAAGTAATACACAATATAATCAGAAATTCTCATTTTTGTCAATCCTATCCCAAAATTGCGTTATGGGCTGGGTTTTAGCAAGGCGGCAATGAATATACTTCAAATCAATAAATTTTTTTTCAACAAAGGTGGCGCAGAGCGCTATATGTTTGCGCTCACAGATGTGCTAAAAAATCGGGGCCATAAAGTAATTCCATTTGCTATGGCCGCGGCTGAAAATCTGCGCCATCCCATGGAGAAATATTTTGTCTCGCCGGTTATCACCGAGCATCCGCAGATGAGCGCAGAAGGGATGAGAACGCTTTTGCGTTTCATCTGGTCACGAGAAGCGGGCGTGATGATAAAGAAGCTCATTGAGGCTTCACATGCCGAGATAGCTCATTGCCATAATATTTATCACCAGCTCTCGCCCTCGATACTTCCCGTTTTACAAAAGAGGGGGGTGCCGGTGGTCATGACGCTTCATGATTTTCATCTCGTATCTCCTGCTTACAATCTTTATGCGCACCGCGGGAGGTGCGCGCACGCAAAAGGGAGCAAATTTTTTAGAGTCGTCAAGTACCGCTGCGTAAAAAATTCATACGCCGCCAGCGCCCTCTGCGCGTTTGAGCTCTGGCTTCATCGGAAATTAAAAGTTTATGAACGAAACATAGATTGTTTCATTGCGCCAAGCCGATTCATGGCTGAAACGATTAGGGAATGGGGATTTACGCCTAAGCGTATGGAAATAATTCCGAATTTCGTACCCCCAGGAACTCCCCGGCAATTCCCCACAGCGCCACGCGTGCTTTATGCGGGAAGGCTCTCCGCAGAGAAGGGGATAGGAATACTTTTAGATACTATTTCACAATTGCCTGATATTCAGTTCGCCATTGCCGGTATCGGCCCCATGGAGCAGGAGGTAAAAGTGTTTGCGGAAAGGCACAAAAATGTGAGGCTCCTTGGATTTGTAGCGCCTGAAAAAATGCCAGAAATCTTCGCTGAATGTTCACTGCTCATTATTCCTTCGCTAGCCCCAGAAGTTTTTCCCATGGTCATCCTGGAATCTTTTGCTCATGGACGGCCGGTGGTCGCCTCTCGCATCGGCGGTATTCCAGAAATGGTAACACATGATAAAACAGGGCTATTAGTTGAGGCGGGAAACGCGGGAGAATTTGCGCATGCGATAGCCACACTGCTTTCCAATCAATTGGCGCTCCAGCGCATGGGGCAAGAGGCACACACCGTGGCCTCTCAATCATATTCTCCCGAAATGCACTATCACGCGCTCATGCACATTTATCAATCAGTCCTCAAAGGCGCCGTAAAAAAATAACCTATGCAACGCGCTGGGCTATAATGAGATTTTACTGCGGTAATCCAGTATATTGTTGTGAGATTGCATTGGAAAGGTTATTTTTTAAGCGCCCAAAGGTTCGTGAAAGTCTTGAGGATAATTATTTATACGATCGTATTATTAGTTGTCTTCACAATAATTGTTCTATGGTGATAGGCATTGATGCTTCGCAAACGATTAATGAGCAAAAAACAGGTGTGCAATGGTACGTCTATCATCTCTTGCGCGAATTGAAGCGCATCATCCCCCCTACACATCGCGTGCGGCTCTACACGCCTCAACCGCTTCCATTAGACTTTAAACCCTTACCATTACATTGGGAAGAAAGGGTGCTTTCATGGCCATTCCGCCAGGGCTGGACACTCATTCGGCTTTCAAGGGAATTGCGCGCCAATTCGCCTGATGTCTTTTTTACTCCCGGCCACATCATTCCTCCATTCATACCCTGTTCCTCAGCGGTCACAATCCACGATCTCGCTTTCCGCGATTTTCCGAATTCCTACGCCCATCCACGGCTCATGAATATGCTTCACGCGCGGGATGCGAAGAAAGCCAACGCGATAATGGTTCCGAGCAACGCCACTCTCGACGCAGTCGTGCAGGCATACGCGATCAATCCCGAGAAAATCCACGTCATTTCTCATGGCTATGATGCAGAAGCTTATCATCCGTACCACGATGCAGAAATCCAAGAGGCTCTGAACCATTACGGCATCAAAAAACCTTATGTGATTTCCGTAGGGCGACTAGAAGAGAAGAAAAATACCCTTTCGGTGCTGCAACTCGTTCAGGCCTATCGTCATGTTGAATTTGATTCGACATCCAGAATCAACGATCTCCGACTAGTCTTAGTCGGTAGGAGAGGATATGGTTACGAAAAAATTAAACAATGGATTACTCACAATAAGGCAGGGAGCTGGGTTCACGAACTCGGCTGGCTGCCGTCAGAAGAAACGGCGAAGCTTATTTGCGGCGCATCAGCATTCATTACCTTAAGCCGCGCCGAAGGTTTCGGCTTTACGATTCTCGAAGCCCTCGCGTGCGGTACGTCCGTCCTTGCCTCCAATATTCCCTCCCATCGAGAAATTGGCAAAGAATTGGTTATTTATACAGACCCAAACAACCTCACCGAATCAACTAATAAGTTAATAAGTTTAATAAATCAACCCGCAGTCAACCTAACTGACAAACCGACAAACCGACTAACTGAATTCACCTGGTATCACTCCGCTCAACAGACTCTCGATGTCATTCTCTCACTGTAATTGATTACATTTGAATTTTTAGCCTCATGCCAAAGGTAGATAAGCCTCTGGCACGACTATCTTTCTGCCCAAGATCAAGCGTAGAGTAGCGTGGCAGTTTATCTGCCACCCGCCATGTCGCAGACAAGCCTGCCTGCGCAGGCAGGCTGCGACGCTACAGAGAGCGAATGTGCTTGAGAGGCTTAATTTATAAAAATAACGAAGCCTCGGAAATGAAAAACAAAAAATGCAATTCAATTCCGAGGCTTTTCAGACAACACTCGTCTTTAGCTGGCGATTTTCAGGAGCATAGCCCCTGCCATTGGGTGGATTTCGACAGTACGTGTAACATTGCCATCCAATGTCAGGAAGTCCTGGCCGGCATCAAACGAAGTAATAACACCGCCGGTATTGACTGCCACAATACCGCCAGTGTACGTCCTATACAGCACGTCACCGCGTGTCAGCCAGCTTGCGCCCTGTTCGAAGGGGACACCAATTGGCGCACCGAATACGCGCTGGTACCACTCGGGGGTATTATTCTCGGGGTGATAAAACAGATAACAATTTTCCCCGAGCAGAAGTGCACAACAAACCCCGAACAGGGCATCGGCTTCGGAGGATCCAGCAAAACCCATTATAGACAGTTGAGGCTTATTTCCTCGCCAGATCCAGCTCTGGAGGTGTTCGAGCGCAGGAACGATTCCGGAGAATTCACCGAAGTTACCCGGAAAACGTTCCATCGTCCTTCCGTTCGCCTCGGCGAACTCACTCGGGTTGCCGGGACCGTTGAAGACGATAAATTTAACCCCGAGCTCGCCACGAGTGTTGCGCAGGAGTGTTTGAGTCCCTTCCAGCCAACCTGGATTCCAAGGATCGGCGGAACCGTCACGGTCGTAGTCCACCTGGATCAATCCTGCATTGGGGAAGTTGTTCCAGGTGTTGTCGGCCCAGACGCCATCATAACCCCAGCGATTCACGATTTCATTTATGTGCTGGGGGTGTAGCGTGTTCCAACGTTCGCCATTAACGAGCGGCGCGTTGTTGGCAGGGTTCATATAGGGGAACTGCTGGCTCTGAAAAGAAAGTCCCCTGCCGTTAGGTTGGTACAAACGGTATCCAGGGTCTACGTTATAGACCAACTGGTGATTGATATTATCTGTGCTTGATGATCCAGAATTCAGAATATCAACCGCACCAACCTGTATATCTGCAAGACGGATCATGCCTTGCAGTTCTTCCCATGCAGTGGGCGAATTGCGCGGAACGTCGATGTTCATAGTAACGACCCGGTACCGTTTCCGGATCTCCTTCGCCTTTGATCCGTCGAGATAAAACGGATCGTGGTTATAAGCGAGGAGCGGGCGTGAAAGCGACGAATCCGCCCTGGCGATTTTCGGTGGCTCTGCTTGAGAGCTCACCGGATTCTTCTTCGAGCACCCGGAGTTGAGGGTGCTCAAAATCGTCAGCGCAACGACCAGCACGGCCAGTCTGAATTGAAAAAATTTTGTGGTACCCATGGTACCCTCCTTCCTTTGGTTTTGATTATTAAAATACGCACAGTTTGTTTAACGTTCTTTTTTACCACGAACTCTCTCTCTCTGTCAATGACTATTGAAGAGCGAAGGAAGAGAATAGGGGTTAGGGGGATTATTTGTGTTATAGGAGAGGAAATGGTATGGTAGGAAACTTAGCTGTATAAAACGTATATGACCTCTGCGAAATATATGAAAATAGGGCTTAAGGCGGTTGCGGTCAGTCTGATTTTGCTTGCGTTTCCGTGGCTTGCCACTGCTGCAACAGATGACTCTTATCCGCGTTTGGCAAATTATTACCTCACCGGGTGGATGAGCGAACAAGAAGCACAAGAGCTTTCAAAGTGGGATCTTGTGATTTTGGGATTTGAGATACCTATAAATTCTCCCACCGCGTATTCACTTCTGAAACAGCGTAATCCTCACATTAAGCTCCTCTCCTATATTGACAGTATTTCCAGATATGCGAGCCCTCCCGGATATCCCGCATCGCATCCCCTCCGCCGACAGTATGAAGGTTCGCGCGATGAGTGGCTGTTGGAGAACGCGGAAGGGAATCATCTTAATGTGTGGCCGGGAGCGGAGCTTATGAATCCTTCGGAGTATGTGCCACTGGTGAATGGCAAACGGTGGAATGATTATATACCGGAATTTATTGTCGCTATTCATCGAGAACAGCGAGGATGGGACGGTATTTTTTTTGATAATGCGCTCCCCGCAATTGCATGGTTCAATAATGGGCGGATTGATATAAATAACGATGGGCAGAACGATTCGGGATCGTTCATAGATAACGCGTGGTCAGACGGATTGAGAGCGCTCTATGCGAATGCGCGAGCGCTCGTAGGGTCCAACTATATTATTATTACGAATAGTTCGCATGAGTATGCAGAATCACTTAATGGCAGGATGTTTGAAACCGTATTGGGTGATGAGAGGAATTGGGATGAGCAAATAGCTGCGATTCATGAAGCGTTCATAAAAAGCAACTACAAGCCGCACATGGTCGTGGTGAACGCCAATACCGCAAATACGGGAAACTGGAAAAATTGGAGAAGGTTTCGCTTTGCGTTCACCTCCACACTGCTCACTGACGCGTATTTTAGTTATGACTACGGAGACAAATGGCACAATCAGCTATGGTGGTACGATGAATATGATGTGGATTTAGGCAATGCGATAAATAATGCATACGCGTTGTTCGACAGCAACGGCGCTGCATTGGGTGTATGGCGCCGTGATTTTGAGAAAGGGATTACGCTGGTGAATACGACGAACGCGGCACGGACAGTGCCGTTGGGTCAGACTTTTAAAAAAATAAATGGCACGCAGGATAAAACCGTTAATAACGGTAAGGCAGTAACTCAAGTTATCCTGAATCCTTATGACGGCATTGTGTTGCAAAAAATTGACCAGATAGCAACGCAAGAGCTGAATATCTCACAAGGTTTTGTAGCTGGGGCGAATGCGGCGTTGTATGATATTAAAACGGGTGTATCGGTGGGTAATAGAGTGTTAACGCTTCCGTCAATGCCAAAAGGCACGTTTGGTTTGACGGATGATTTGGATCGCGATGGTATAGACGAAACAATAACGTGGAAAAATGGCGCACTGTCGCAGTACCGGAACGGACAAAGAGTATGGATTATGTACCCGTATGACAATCGCTGGCGCGGCGCGGTAAGCCTTGCATCAGGTGATCTGGACGGTGACGGTATGCGTGAAATTGTGCTTGCCGCGGGTCCTGGCGGCGGCCCTCATGTGAGGATTGTGGGATGTAACGGGAAATTATTTAACGCAGGTTTTTTCGCGGGGGACAAAAGAAGCAGAGGAGGAGCGTATATCGCTGCGTATGACATGGACGGGGACGGGACGGATGAAATTGTTGCAGGCTCGGGACGCGGCGAAGAACCATGGGTGAGGGTATTTGACGCAAAGGGGACTAGCTTAAATTCCTTTCTTGCGTATGAGCGAAATAATCAGCAGGGAGTATCAGTGGCGGTAAGTGATGTCAATAATGATAATGCAAGCGAGATATTAACGGTTACTGCAAATCGTGTTAAAGTGTATGCCTCCACAGGAATACTGTTGGGCCAATTCGTGCTCGCAAATATGGGGGAAAATGATAAAAGAGTGTTCATTCTTCAGGATGCTTTGCAAAAATGGCTTGCCGTCTATTGAGTGAGCATTTTTAAAAATTAACGAAAAAGCGCAGAATATGCGCTTTTTTTGACAAAATAAAATAAATAGTGTAAGGTGAATTTCTTTTATTTTAAGTATTTTATATATGCGGATTGCGATGATTGGTCAAAAAGGGATTCCCTGCACCGGAGGTGGGGTGGAGCGGCATGTGGAGGAATTATCGCGGCAGTTGGTGCGGGCAGGCCATGAGGTCATGGTGTATACGCGGCCGCATTATACTGATAGAAAGCGTACGCGCTACCACGGGGTGATTCTAAAATCGCTCCCTTCGTTCCCTACAAAACATTTTGACGCCTTGAGCCATTCGCTTTTCAGCACGCTCCACGCGATGCGCCAAGGAGTGGATATCATACATTATCATGGCATAGGGCCTTCGTTGTGCGCGCCTATCCCTAGGGTATTTGCGCCTCATATCAAAGTCATAGGCACGTTTCATTCCCAAGA
>Ga0156063_163_pt1 | contig 13994 bp, 13 predicted proteins | sample RifCSPlowO2_02_FD_107716 | JGI IMG/M metagenome (GOLD analysis project Ga0156063, IMG submission 107716) | Candidatus Uhrbacteria bacterium RIFCSPLOWO2_02_FULL_49_11
GAATTGTCCCGTCTGCAATTTCCATGATACTCGGGTACTTGACTCCCGTGTCGCGGCAGACGGGCTTTCTATCCGCAGACGCCGCTCGTGCCTTAAGTGCAAGTACCGGTTTTCCACGTATGAGCAGGTAGAGCTCCTTGATTTTACCATTATTAAGCGGGATGGGCGCAGAGAACCGTATGACCGCAAGAAACTTGAGGAAGGCGTGCGGAATTCTTTGGTAAAACGCTCCTATACTGAGGAAGATTTCCATAAATTAATCAACGCCATAGAGCGGGATATTCAGAAAACCAAGAAACGCGAGCTTCCTTCAGTGGTAGTGGGGGAGCTGGTAATGCGGCATCTTGAAAAATTTGATAAAGTGGGCTACATCAGGTTTGCGTCAGTCTACCGTCAATTCGAGGATGTGCGCCGTTTCCAGAGGGAAATCAACAAGTTCCTTATTCATTCCCCTATAAAGAGGAGAAAAAAGATAAAACGCCGATCGGTATGAACCCCGCTCACTTTAGACGATTTTTTTCGGGTCGCGATCCATCTGCCTTGACGCCTAACCCTTTAAAAAATCGCTAAGGTTCGCTTGAAGGAATTTTGAAGTTGGAATCTAGGGAGTATTGAGCATTTTTTCTATAATTCTAAATTCTATATTCTCTGCGCTACGCGAGATCTGGCGTAGCCAGATAAATTCTAAATTATGTCCGAACCAACCCTTCTCGCCGCAACCCTTCGTGTCCGCACCTTGAGTCAGGAGCCTCCTCATATTAAGGTCACAGGCGTGCCGGGAAACGGGGATAGCGAAAAAACAACCCATATTCCCATAGAGAGCGTGAAGGCAGGGAAGGGCGGTGTGCAAGGCAAAACACAAGGGCTGTCATTCGAACGCCGTTGGACCAAGGAAGGCGTGCACCCTTTTGAGGTAGAGGGAATCGTATGGGAAAAAAGGACCGCCAAAATTACCAACGAGAAGGGGGAGCTTATTTTCGAACAGAAGGACGTGGAGGTTCCCCAATTTTGGTCCCAAACCGCCACCAATATAGTCGCCCAAAAGTACTTTCGGGGGAAAATAGGCACGCCTGAACGTGAAACCAGCGTTAAGCAGATGGTGACGCGCGTCGCCCATACGATTGCCGGGTGGGGAAGGGCAGGGGGTTATTTTGCCACGGAAACTGATGCGCATGCGTTTGAAGACGAGCTTACCCTTATGCTCGTCACCCAGCGCTGCGCGTTCAACAGCCCCGTATGGTTCAACGTGGGCGTAAAGGACCCGCCGCAATGTTCCGCTTGTTTTATTCTCTCTATCAGGGATTCCATGGATTCCATCCTTGAGTGGATACGGGAGGAAGGCATGATTTTCAAAGGCGGATCAGGCTCGGGCATTAATTTAAGCCCCTTGCGGTCATCAAAGGAAGCGCTTACTGGCGGGGGGATTGCATCAGGGCCTATTTCATTCATGCGCGGCGCAGATGCGTCCGCAGGCGCCATCAAATCAGGGGGCACCACGAGAAGGGCCGCGAAAATGGTGATCCTGAACGCTGACCATCCTGATATTCTGGATTTTATCCGCTCCAAGGCGGAGGAGGAGAAGAAAGCGTGGATTTTGGGCGAGCATGGGTATGATATGTCCCTGAATGGCTCTGCGTGGCACTCTATCCAGTTTCAGAATGCCAATAATTCCGTGCGCGCGACCGATGCGTTCATGCAGGCGGTGGCAGAAAAGAAAGACTGGCATGCCCGCAATATCATCGATGGCGCGATTGCCTGGACAAAGCCTGCGGGCGAAGTCATGCAGGAAATAGCGGATGCCGCCTGGCTGTGCGGAGATCCTGGCATACAATTCGACACCACCATCAACCGGTGGAATCCTTGTCCCGCTTCCGGTAGGATAAATGCGTCAAATCCCTGTTCTGAATACATGTTCCTTGATGATACTGCCTGCAACCTCGCCTCATTGAATCTGATGAAGTTCCGCAGGGAGGACGGCGAGTTCGACCCAGGCGCGTTCGCGCATGGCGTGGATGTCCTTATTACCGCCATGGAAATCATCGTGGGGAATTCCGGCTATCCTACGCCGACTATTACCCAGAATTCATTTGATTTCCGGCCATTAGGGATAGGGTACTCGAATTTAGGTTCAGTGCTCATGACGCGCGGCGTGCCCTATGACTCGGACGAGGGGAGAAACTATGCGGCTGCGGTGAGCGCGCTCATGTCCGGGCAGGCTTATCGCCAGTCCGCGCTCATTGCGCGGGAGCTTAAGCCTTTTAAATATTATCAGGAGAACCGCGAGCCGTTCCTCAACGTCATCAATATGCACCGCACGGCCGCGTGGGAAATCCATGAGGAAGGCGTGCCGGAAGACCTCATGGCCGCGGCCAGGGTGGCATGGGACGAGGCGTATGAGCGCGGCTATCAATATGGATTTAAGAATGCGCAGATTTCAGTGATTGCGCCCACCGGCACTATTTCATTTCTCATGGATTGCGATACCACCGGCATTGAGCCGGAAATCGCGCTCGTGCGGTATAAGTGGCTGGTGGGAGGCGGTATGATCAAGCTCGTGAACAATTCGGTGCCCGAAGCGCTCCGCCGCTTGGGCTACACGGAAGATCAGATTCGCGGGATCATGGCCTCTATCGAAGAAACCGATACCTTGGAAGGCGCGCCGTACCTTCAGGAGAAGCACTTGCCTATTTTCGATTGCGCGTTCAAAGCGCAGCGTGGCACCCGCTCCATCCCGTATATGGGCCATGTGCGGATGATGGCCGCGGTGCAGCCTTTTATATCCGGCGCCATTTCAAAAACAGTGAATATGCCGGAAAATGTCACACCGGAGGATATCGCATATGTGTATATGGAAGCGTGGCATTTAGGCTTAAAAGCCATTGCAATTTACCGCGACGGGTGCAAGAAGACCCAGCCCCTGACGACTAAGAAAGAAGCAGAAACCGGGAAAGCGCTACAAGAAAAAGTTGGGGCGCCAGGCCATACGCAAGCGCCAGAAATATTGGAGAAGGTGGTCGAGCGTCCTTTGCGGAAGAAGCTTTCCGATGTGAGGAACGCCATTACGCACAAGTTTACCATTGGCGGACATGAGGGGTATTTGACAGTAGGGCTCTATGAAGACGGCTTACCGGGTGAAATGTTCATTACGATGAATAAGGAGGGATCTACCCTGTCAGGATTGCTTGATTCATTCGCAGTCGCGATCTCGTTTGCTTTGCAATACGGCGTGCCTTTGAAATTCCTGGTAAAAAAATTCGCCCACGTGCGATTCGAGCCTGCGGGGTATACCAGCAATGACCGCGTCCGCATCGCTAAATCCATTGTCGATTATATTTTCCGTTGGATGGCGTTCCAGTTTCTGTCCCCTGAAGAGCTTATGTCGCTGGGATTGCAGACTCTCGAGGACCAGACGAACGGCGACACTCCTGCCGCGCTGCCGTTGCATGTAAAAGGGAATGGGAACGGAAACGGGAGTAGCCATGAACACAAAGTCCTGCAGAGCGAAATACGCGATACTGCCGCTTATGCGCCTATTGCAGTTGTCGCATCTTCCGCGCAGGAGCAGATTATGGTAGAGGAAAATATCGCCGTGTCGCTCACCCGCATGATCCAAAACCAGATGGATGCGCCGATCTGCGCCACCTGCGGTTCCCTCATGGTGCGGAACGCCAGTTGTTACAAATGCCTCAATTGTGGTGACACCAGCGGGTGCTCATAGGCGCTCGGAAGTGCCATTTGCAAACACGCGTCAGTGTCCCGCCAGCGCGGGACTGCGCTCCGCCTCACCAGCCCCAGTCCCGCTGCGGCGGGACACCATGCTAGGACTGGTTGCGGAGGGTTTGCGCAATGGCGCTTCCTCGCTTAGAGGAAGTATTGCGATTGATGTGAAAATATGATACGGTGGAGGCATGATCAAGGATAAATATCAGCGACAAATTTCCTCATTCTTGCGCAAGCGTTTTTCACCCGATGAGGTGAAGGCGCTTGTGTTTGGTTCTTCTTTAAGGAAAGACATATTCCACGACATTGATATAGGCCTTGTAGGGATGAAAGGGAATATCGATCCCCTTAAGCTTTCATATTTACGTGAAGATTTCGAGGAAAGTCTCATCCCTTATACGGTTGATGTAGTGGACATGAACAAAGCGGATGCGTTATTTAAAGACAAGGTAATGAAAGGAACAGTATTATGGCTGGAATATTAGAAGATAAATTGGCACAGTGCGGGGTGGCCCTTCTTACTTTGGAGGAAGCGTTGCGTGAAGAGAAGACAGAAATGAATCGTGATGCGACAATTCAGCGGTTTGAATATACCGCGGAAACATTTTGGAAAATATTGAAAGCATATCTGGAAGAGCAGGAAAAAGTGGAAGCTGCCACTCCTAAGCGGGTGATACGCGAAGCGCGGCATGTGGGTGTTTTAAGTGAGGAAGACGCGGAGATTGGCTTGCAGATGATTGAAGACCGCAATCAGTCCACGCATCTATATAGCGAGGTGACCGCTAATGAGATATATGAGAGGATTCCGCAGTATGCCGTATTGATACGGCGTACAGTGGAGTGGATACGCAATACAACTCGGCTTGAGTAAGGGCGCTTAAGCATTTAATGAATAATAAGGTGACTCATACAACGACATGTCAGGGTATTTCTACATCCTCTGGAGCGTTGCGATTGATACAAAAATATGATACAGTGGAAACATGATCAAGGATAAATATTTGCATCAAATTCGAGAAACAGTGGGGCGATTCAGCAGTGGGCGGGACCTGAAATTTTGCATCTATGGATCAAGTCTTGTGAAGGACAGGTTTGGCGATGTGGATATTGGTTTAGAAGGAGACGTCGAAGAAGGAGATGCGGGGAAGCTCAAAGAACTATTTGACAATTCCACCCTTCCTTATTTTGTGGATGTGGTGGATTTTAATCGTGTCGCGACAGGATTTCGGGAAAATGTGCTGCGCGGCAATATCTTATGGATAACACCTTCTCATTCAAATTGAGCGATTTTCGGGATGCGCTCGCCACCTTGGAAGAAGCCGTGAGCATGGAGAAGAACGATATTGTGCGGGATTCGGTCATTAAGCGCTTTGAGTATACTCATGAGCTTAGCTGGAAGACGGCGAAGCTGTATTTGCGCGAGCGGTACGGCAAAGACGTGTTTTCCCCGAAGGAGTGCTTTCGGGAATTGCGGCGGCAGGGCACCCTTTCTGACGAGGAAACGGAGTTGTCATTAACAATGTGCGATGACCGCAACGATAGCATCCACACCTACAAAGAGGCGCTTGCCGAAGAATTGTACGCCAAGATTGCCTCGTTATACGCAGGATTATTGAGAAAGATATTTGAGAGGGTTGAGGGGATAAAGAGTTGAGAAGGAATATATGGTGTGTTTTTACCACGCGATCTGCGGCGACACGTCAGGATGTTTATAAACCCTCTGGACAGGGGATAAAATCAGGCGCAAAATATAAGTGCGTTTACCTTGAGCGCCGCATGGGCATAAGCCTGCGCGTTTAGCATTAACAAACGAATTATGCCAGAAAGCTACCGCGATAATAGTGAGGTCAAAGTTGACGCTGATGCGTTATTAGCGACACTCGCAAAGGACGTAACAAAAGCGCAGGAAGAAATTAGCATGGCCCGCCAGGCGCAGGTGAGCGGCAAAATGGAGAGAATTGAAAATAACAGGGTTGAACAGGCCAAGTTTGAGGAATTAATAGGAAAGGCCGAAGAAGCTCAAGTGAAGATTAGCGACTTAGAATCGAATCCCGAGGTGTTGGAAAAAATACCAAAGGCAACTCTTTCGCAATTGAAGGACCTGATCGCGCGCATTCCTTGGATGAAAGAAGAGATTTCAAGGCTGGAAGCGGAGAGCGATGAAGCGCTCGCCGTTGAGGGAGTAGAAAGCGCCCGGCAGGTGGAAGCCGCGGGGGCAAATTATCGGAAGGATTTGGAGAAGTGGCTGGAGGGGAAGGAGGTTGGTGATGGAATCACGAATCTCGTTTCAGGTCTGGAAACATGGGGGGCAGAGAGGAGAAAAGCGTTTGAGAATCAGGAGAAGACACAGACGGCCATGAATCAGGCGGTTAGCGAGCTCTTTGATTCATTGGGTGGACTGGATTGGGAGGACAGAGTAAAGGATAACGACTTGCGGTTTTTATTTTTGGAGCTTAAGCAAAAAAATAACATAATAACGGGCACGTGGGGTGATGGGTTTATAAGACGGCTACAGGAGATAAGGGACGGCTATAAAGCATTCAGTAATAGAGAGGAAAAAGCGGTCATTAAAGAGGCGTTAGCTCTTGATCGTTTATTTCTTGCGGTTGACCGCAGTGCAAAAGAGTACCAACAGAGTGTTGAATCAGTGCGGGGATCGGATTCGAAGTTTAAAGAGATCGCGGGGAACTATAGCCGCATTCGTGATCAAGCACGAGATTATGAGCAGCAATCGTCTGCGCAATATCAGAATTCGGAGCGATATAAAAAACTTAGTGCGGAAGAATTAAGGGGGTTTGCCCCCACAGGATTGCTCGCTAAAAAAGTTGGGGAGAGATTCGAATCCTTGATTAAAGAGAAACTTAATGTGCAGGCAGGGCTAGGCGGCACTGAGGCGCGCGGTAAGCATCGCAGTTTCCGGGAGGTAGAACAAGACGGCAACCAAGGGGAGAAAACGTTGTTAAATGCCTATAGGAGGCTTCTTGATGAGGATAAAAATCAGGAGGCGTCTCAGTAACAGTAGAAAGGGGAGGTTTTAAAACGATTTTCACGCGGGGCAGGGAGTGCTCCGCGTTGTAATCAGTGCGCATAGCCATGAAGAAAAATGAGCCACAGGGATTAGTAATGGTCTATTACGGCGACGGGAAAGGAAAAACGACCGCCGCCTTGGGTCTTGCGATGCGGGCGCTGGGGAGGGGGTTAAACGTGGCGGTGTTGCAGTTTATTAAAGGTGAGCCGGGAGTGGGGAAAGGCATTACATGGGCAACTGGTGAACGAATTTTTGCAGCGGCCTTTGCCAAGTTCAAAGTTCAAAGTTCAAAGTTCAAACGTGAGGCGAAATTGGGAAATTTTATTATTAAAGTATTAGGTGAAGGGTTTGTAAAAATTCAAGGCGACCGGCGGCCTTTTGAGGAGCACAGAGAAGCGGCGGTGAAAGGGTTGCGCTATGCGGAAGAGCTGCTCCGTGAGGGAGAATTTCAAGTGGTAATCCTTGATGAAGCGCTGCGCGCGGTGGAGGAGAAATTATTTACTGCCAAAGATTTAATGAAAGTATTGAGGAGCAGAAAGAAGAGCGTGCATGTGGCGCTTACTGGGCACCATGTATCAAAGGAAATCCTCAAAACGGCCGATCTCGTGACAGAAATGCGGAAAGTGAAGCATCCTTATGATAGAGGAATTTTTGCAAAGATTGGTTTAGATTTCTAAAAACTCAACGATCAATTTTGGAAATTTGGATTTGGTGCTTAATTGGAAATTTGTCATTAGGTATTGGGATTTATTGGCAGAGATGTTATATGAATAAAAAGTTGATCTTTATTCACTTATCAATAATTGCTTTTGTCGGTATTTTAGTTACTGGCTGTTCTTTGCCCTGGCAAAAAGAAATACAGAAGCAAGAATCAGCGGAGCAGGCGACAGTGCAGATGGTGATTTTAAAGATCACGAACAAGGAAGCGAAAACGTACGAGTATCCCTTGGTGTATCAGAGCAACAGCACGGCGCTTGACCTTTTTAAGTGGGCGGGCGTGCCGGTGGAAATGAAAACGTATGATTTCGGCTCGTTTGTGGAGTCCATCAGCGGCGTGAAGGGCGAACAGGGGCGCTGGTGGATCTACTATCTGAATGGCGCTGCCGCGACTATGGCTGCGGATAAATATATGGTCAAGCCTGGCGATGTGGTAGAGTGGAAGTATGAGGAGGAGAGAGAAGGATTATGAGAATTTCAAAGCTCAAAGTTCCCGCCTGCCAAAGCCTGTCAACAATCAATGGGAGTAACACAATGTATCGTTTATTCTCAGTTAACGCAGCGTATTTTAATCAAAGGCTATGGCGGGCAGGCAAATGCCAAATGAAGCCCCAAGCCGCAAGTTCAAAAATACGTTTTGACATTTGTCATTAAGATTTTGTTATTCATTTGAACTTTGGATTTTGGACTTTGTCATTTGTTTATATGAAAAATTACGGTAGTCAAATTTTGTTTTCCTATCTTTTAGTGATACTTGGCGCTTCGGCACGCCTGCTTCCTCATGCGCCGAATTTTACTCCCATCGCGGCATTGGCGCTTTTTGGCGCGGTCTATTTAAAAAAACGCGACTCGCTCTGGGTACCCTTAGCGGCAATGGTTCTCTCTGACATTCTGATAGGCTTTTATCATTCATTCATCATGGCGTCAGTGTATGGGAGTTTTGTGCTTGTGGGGGTTTTGGGAATATGGTTGAGGAGCCGAAAAGGCAGCGCCAATAACGCAAGGGGTTGGTGGGGAGGGTTATTTGGCTGCAGCCTGTTGGGATCCACAATATTTTTCCTGATCACTAACTGGGCAGTGTGGGCGTGGGGAGGATTGTATCCTCATTCGTTCCAAGGACTTCTCTTGTGTTACGGCATGGCGCTGCCCTTTTTCCGGAATACGCTCTTTGGGGATTTGTTTTATGTGAGCTTGTTTTTCGGAATTGCCGAGTTGATGCCGGGGTTGGTGAGGCTCTTGAGGAGTAAGCATGTATACGCAGGCGAGCAGCGGTGATGGGGGAAAATGTGTAAGTTTGTGGAATGATAAACCCGCCCCGCATTTGCGGGGCGGGTTTTCCGTTCCGAAGCCTCATTCAAACGTGACGTTTGCTTTGAAATCGGTGGGAAGCGCTTCGATGAAGGTTTGCCCAGGCTTAAGCTGTACGGTGCGGCCGGTGGCGGTCGCATAGACGGTGGGGCCTTGGGATGAGCGCGTCCAGCGGGCGTTGATCTTTTTGCCTTTCGTGAAGATTATTGCGTCTCCTGCGCCCGCATATGAATAATCGATAAGCCCCAGTTTTTGCGGATCAGGGATATCTGCCATATCCCTGAATTCAAGGATGACGTTGGCAGGAGAGAGCGGCTTATTCGTTTCCGCATCGCGGTGCGGCTGGCCGCCGAGCATACGGGTGTATGTCTGCGAGGCTTCGTCATATTGATATGCAACCTTCATGGAAGCAAGGTTATAAGGAATGGCAAAGGAAGTGGTCGTGGAACCCTCAGGGGTAGTTGTGGCATAGGCCCAGCTGGGGAGCGCGGTAAGGGTGAGCGGCATGGCTTTATTTTCTGCGAGGGTTTCCAGCGCAATATAAGAAGTGAAGAGATTATGCGGCGGGGTTTGGGAAGTGCGCACAAACGCATTGCCGTTGGAGAATTCGTCGAGATTATAAACGTGCGGAATTTCTGTGTTGAGCATATCGAGCGCGCGCGTGCTGCCGCCAGAATGCACGAGAAAGGCATCCCAATCCTGTGCTTGCCGCACAAGGTATGGGCGGGCGCTGCGTATGGGTCCGATTCGGAGCGGTTTCTCTGAGGAGAAAAGCGCGAGCAGCCGCGTGACGCCGCCTTCAGTGAGCGATTCATACACGACATCTGCTTTTGATAAACCATATTGAGGGCGCGCTTCTGGCGTATTATCAATGACGATGGCAAAAGGTCTACGCGCTGGCGTTGCCGAAAGGTAGGGGAGGCCGGTAAGAGGATGGGCGCCAGGTGCAGCTTTTGGAGGAGTAGGGGCCGCATTGTGGGTAAGTGTTGAAATATTTTGCTGGGCAGCATTGTAGTAGAATAAATATGTAGAAAGATAGTATCCCGCAAATCCCACTAGGCATGATCCGAAGGTTATGATAATGGTGATGAGTATGGTGTGTTTCTGTAGCATGGAGCATTAAGTTAATATTTCACGAAGGCAAGGGTAGTATAGCGGAAAGCGTGAAGGGGATAAAACGCTTTACGGGATTAGGCGCGGTTTGCTATGATAAGGGCACTATGCCGGATTTGCCCGAAACGCAACGACTCGAAAAAATGGAGCAAATGCTTAAGGAGCATGATACCTTATTGCGCGCGCTGTACGTAAATTCCGAAAAGGTAAGAAAATATATATTTTGGGGGCGCGTCATGAGTGCGCTGTATCTCTTCCTCATCATCGCACCTCTCATTGCGGCAATCATATATCTCCCTCCCCTTATCCAGCAGTATGGGGACACTTATAAGGAACTGTTGAATGTCACAGGATCTTTGCAGAGCAGTGGAAGCATATTTGAGAATCTCGAGGGGCAATTAAAACAGTTTGAGCAAGGAAGGTGAACACTGAAAAGATTGGAAATATAATCCGATGTCGTCATTCCTGACCGTGACCAGGAATCCAGAAAACGATCGAAGTTCACGTCTGTGTATTGTTTCTGGATTCCCGCATTCGCGGGAATGACGTTTACTATTCACGATAGGTTTTATGTATGGATATAATAAATAATTCCAAGGTAACGTCACCCTCCCGTGCGGGAAGAACCGCGGTCGTGGTGGTGCTCATCAGTTTTTTTGTAGGGAGCATAAGCGGCGGGATTGCAGGATATGCGGCTGCGCTATTTTCCTCGTCGTCTTTTTTTGATTTTCTTCCCTTCGCTCTGCGAGCATCCCGCAGCGCCCTGCCGCAGGAGCGCGCTCAAATGAGGAACGAGGGCGGTGCACTGCCTTTGGCAGGAGCGGGTTTGAGCGAGGAAGACGCCACCACCGAGGTGGTGAAGCGCGCATCACCCGCAGTGGTTTCCATTATCGTGACGAAAGACCTGTCTAAGGTTTATTCCAACACGCCATTTTCATCGCCCTTTAACGATTTCTTTTTCCAGTTCCCCGGATTTCAATTTAATCTCCCCCAATTCCAGCAGCAGGCGCCGCAAGGCAAGCAGGAAGTAGGAGGCGGCACGGGATTCGTGGTTTCAAGCGATGGTCTGATCCTCACCAATAAGCATGTGGTGGACGACACAGAAGCGGAATATACCGTGTTGATGAACGACGGGAAACGCTATACCGCGACTGTGCTCGCGCGCGATCCGGTGCTTGATCTCGCGGTGGTGAAAATCGACATGAAAAACCTCACTCCTTTGAGTCTCGGCGATTCTGATTCCGTCAAGATCGGGGAAACCGTGATTGCAATAGGCAATGCCTTAGGCGAGTTCCGCAATACCGTGACCAAGGGGGTCGTTTCAGGCATCGGCCGCACCGTCACCGCATCCGGCACCGCAGACGGGAGCGAGGTGATCGAGGGCGCCATCCAGACCGACGCGGCAATCAATCCGGGGAATTCTGGCGGGCCGCTGCTTAATCTCCAAGGCGAAGTAATCGGCGTGAATACGGCCATGTCGCAGGCAGGCCAGCTCATAGGCTTCGCGCTTCCCATTAATGAAGCAAAACGCGTGATAGATTCCGTGGAAAGGTATGGCAAAATTATTCGTCCGTACGTGGGGGTGCGTTATGTTATGATTAATGAAGAGATTGCCAAAGCGAACCAGCTGCCGGTGCAAGAGGGCGCGCTCATTACCAGAGGCGAGCAGCGCACGGATCTTGCCATAATGCCGGGGTCGCCGGCGGATAAGGCGGGATTGGCGGAAAATGATATTATCTTGGAGCTTGACGGGCAGAAGGTAGATAAAGACAATTCGCTCGCGCGGCTTATCGCCCGGCATTCACCAGGCGACACTGTGACGCTGAAGATTCTCCATAAAGGCGAAGAGAAGGAGGTTAAGGTAAAACTCGAGCAATTTAAGGAACAATAACAAAGTAGAAGCCAGAGGACGACATCACTACGTCACTATACACCAACCGCTCCGATTCATATCGGAGCGGTTCAGCGTTTTAAAGGCGTGGTAAGGGCGTATAAAGGCTTCTACCTATTCATATACCTCTGCCTTTCCCACTTGGACACCTGCAGGAGGTGCTGTTCGCGGTAGTCGGTGATGTCTGATTCTGCCGCTTCAAGGAATTTTTCATAGGCATGGGGGCCGAGCGTGTCGCGTACGATGAAGTCTTCTTTCAAGGCGGTGAGCGCTTCATTGAGGCTTGCGGGGAGCGTGGTGATATTTTTCTGCGCGATATCATCATGGGTAAGATGGTAGATATTTTCTTCCACGGGTGGAGGGGGACTAAGGCGGTTCGCAATGCCGTCAAGCCCTGCGGAGAGCATGACGGCAAAGGCGAGGTACGGATTGCAGGACGGGTCGGGCGAGCGCAATTCCACGCGGGTGGAGGACTCTCTCCCGGGACTTGTGCGCGGCACCCTGATCCAGGCGGCGCGGTTGACTTGCGCCCAGCAAACGTAAATCGGCGCTTCATATCCGGGCACCAGGCGTTTGTAGGAATTGACGGTGGGCGAGAGGATTGCCGAGAGCGCGCGGGCGTGCCTTATTTGCCCGGCGACGAATGAGTGCGCGAGGTCTGACAGCCGATAATGCCCGTTTGCGTCGAAAAACGCATTTTCGCTGCCGCGGAAGAGGCTCTGGTGCGTATGCATGCCGGAGCCGTTGATGCCGAAATAAGGTTTGGGCATGAAGGTCACCGCGAGATTATGCCGCGAGGCAATGGAGCGGATGACATATTTTAAAGTCATCACATTGTCAGCAGTCTGCACTGCTTCGCCGTAGCGGATGTCTATTTCGTGTTGTCCGATAGCCACTTCATGATGCGCCGCTTCTGCGGGAATGCCCATGGCATGGAGCGCGAGGATGACCTCTTTCCTGAATTCTGTTGCAAGGTCCGTGGGCGCCGCGTCGAAATAGCCTGCGTGGTCATGGGGAGAGAGGTCCATGCCGCCGTCTTTGCGCTCCAGAAGGAAAAATTCTACCTCTGGACCGGTATAATAGGTATATCCTTGCGCGCGGGCACGCTGTGCCGCTTGTTTCAGTATCCAGCGCGGGTCGCCCGGGAAGGGCTGCTCTTCCTGATAGACGTCGCAGAGCATCCTGCAGGATTTGGTCGCGCCCGACGTCCACGGTAACAGGGAGTAGGTGCTGGTATCGGGCTTCAAAATCATGTCGCTCTCGAAAATGCGCACGAATCCGTCAATTGAGGATCCGTCAAACCATACGCCTTTCGAGAGCGCATGCGGCAATTCCGCAGGCGTGATCGTGATCTCCTTCAAGGATCCCGGCAAATCCACGAACTGGAGGTGGATAAATGAAACATTATCTTCATTCACCCGTTTGATGACTTCTTCGGGAGTCATACAATGCCTTTCTTCATCATTCTTTCAAAGTCCCCTCCAAAAGCAAAAAGAATGAAATAAATGGATAAATGTCTCTTTAAGGCTTGTAAAATATATTAGTCACCTTCAATTATCTCGACGAACTCTGGGGGGAGGAATCGAACCTCCACTAACTACGTTAACAGCGTAGCGTTTTACCATTAAACTACCCCAGAGTTCGGCGGACCAGCAGCGTGGCGTTGTATTACTCTCCTTCCAAGGCGGATCTCCGCCAGAGGCGGATGCGCCTAGGAGCACGCCTCAGGCGGAAACTACCACGGAAAAATCAAGACCTCCGTCCCTTATTGAGGGGCGGAGGCTGTGCTGGCGTTGGAAGAAACAGAAAGGGCGCGACCAGCTTCAGCTCCGCGTATAGGTATTATTATTGTTTCGATAAAACTTCTGTTTCATGTCCTTATACTAGCGTATCTGAAAAATGGAGTCAACCCTTATAATTGTTAGTATTCAGTGTTTTCCAAAATAAGCGAGTTATGGACACCACCCCTTGTCCCCTCCTTACTAAGGAGGGGATGGGGAGGTTTCCTTTGGGGAAAGGTGAATAGTTACTTATGGTTATGATGTCCGTTTTGTGATACGTTTACGTCAGACGTATCCGTTGGACGAGACGGGTTTCGTTGCCGTAACCCCATAACGAACATTAAGTATGAACGAACTTATTGACCGCATAAGGAATTTAAAAGGCAAGATTGAGCGCACATGGGCGTTTTTGAATTTGGACGAGAAGCAGAAAGAG
>Ga0156063_164_pt2 | contig 13405 bp, 13 predicted proteins | sample RifCSPlowO2_02_FD_107716 | JGI IMG/M metagenome (GOLD analysis project Ga0156063, IMG submission 107716) | Candidatus Uhrbacteria bacterium RIFCSPLOWO2_02_FULL_49_11
GGGCGCCTCGTGAGTATATGGAGGGGATTGAATAGAAAAAGGGAAGGGACATTAATTCTACGATCGTAGAATTAATTGTCCTCGGATTTGCTCCTCCGACGCGAGGTCGGAATCCATGCTCGCCGAGCCTCTAAGACACTTTTTGCAGGCAATCCTCTCTAAAAGAGCAGAGTGGACTGATGGTTGAGGCGAGGAAAGTTTTTTGCGTGAGGAATGTATTATATGATAGAATAATGGAGACCTCCCTCATCCCTCCTTCGTAAGGAGGGAATATAACGGGTGGTTTCATTCAACTATGACTACTAAACCAAAACTTCTTCTTTATCTCGAAGGCACGATTCTGGACGATCGGGCCATTCTTTATCTAAAGGTCACCAAACACGACTCCGGCTACCTGCGGCGCTTGATAGAATCTTTGCCCGTCGAGGGCGCGGTGGAATTCTGCCAATCTATGCAGGAGCGGTTTGATCTTATCTACCTCGGACACCGCGGTGAAGAGCAGCGTAATGTATACCAGGAGTGGTTGCAGAAGCATGGGTTTCCGGAAGGCGAATTAATCGTGGGCGGTTATAAAGCAAAATTGCCGCAAGGCACCTCTTTCGCCATTGACGACCGCGTGCAGGACGCGGAAGACGTGTACTCGAAGCTGGGCATCACGTATATTCCGGTGAATGAATATTGCGCCCGTTGGAAAAAGGTGAGTGAGAAAATTCTAAATCCTGTTTAGGATTTATCACTAAGTCATGATCCCTATAAAAGACCACACTCCTTCGGGTAGATTCCCTTACGTGACCTATGGCATCATCGGCGCGAATGTGGCCGTGTTTGCGTATATGCTTTCTTTGGGGAGCGGGCTTGAGGCGTTCGTGGGAAGGTATGCGGTGACGCCTTATGACATCACCCGCGGCGTGAATGTGGTAAGCCTTTTCACGTCCCTGTTTCTCCACGGAGGGTTTGCCCACATCATCGGCAACATGCTCTTCTTAAACATTTTCGGGGACAACCTCGAAGACCGGCTGGGGCACGTGAAGTACCTTATGTTTTATTTGACCGCAGGGATCGCGGGGAGCGCGTTCCAAATTGTCATGGGCCCTGCTTCCACAATACCCATGCTCGGCGCGTCAGGCGCGATCGCGGGCGTGATGGGAGGCTACCTCGTGCTGTTTCCGCATGAGCGTATTGACGTGCTCTGGACGTGGGGATTCATGCTGTCCCGGGAAACCGTGCCTGCGCGCATGATGCTCCTCTACTGGATTTTTTTCCAGCTTCTTTCCGGCCTTGGCAGCCTCGGCATTGCGGGCGGCGGCGTGGCATTTTTCGCCCACATCGGCGGGTTTGCGTTCGGCTGGGGCACCATCAAGCTCTGGCGGAGGAACGTGTTGGTGCCGAGGGTGAGGGAGTAGTTTTCAGTTTGTCAGTTGGTCGGTTTATCAGTTGATCAGTCAATCAGTTAGTTTGTGGGTTTTTGAGTTGATGAGTTATTAGGGAGAGGGAAATGGAAGTTGGAATTTTGAAGTTGGAATTTAATTTTGAATAAAAAGCAAAAGCCGGACGAGAGTCGCGGCTTTTTGGAAGAGGTCAGTCATTCATGAGCTGGAGAATTTAAAAGTTGGAAGCGAGAACACAGAAGTCGGAGGATGGAAGATGGCATAAGATCGGATCGGATGGGAGTGATAAGACGGATAGGTTTGAATAGGACGGATAGGAACGGATAAGTCGAATAAGTGAGAATAGGACGGGTAAGATTGATAAGTTCAGTGGCGCAGAAAGAGGGGAAAGTGGTAAAATGGTGGCAGAATTGGATGGTTAACGCGTTACGCGGATATGCATAAACAATCAAATATCGCATGGGGCGTGAAGGTAGTGGCGCTCGAGCGCGCGGCGACGGGATTGGCGCTGCTGGCGGCTGCGTGCGCGCCTGCGGCAGTGATAGGCCTTGCGCGCGTTCGCACGAGCCTAGTCCTTGCGCCGCAGGTGAAGGTGTTATTATTTCTTGCAGGTGTGTTCGTGCTTGTTACTGCAGTGGGCCTGTGGAAGCGCAAAAAATGGGGGTGGGGGCTTATGGTGCTGCAAGCGGTTGTTGCCATGATGGGAGGCGTGGTGGGTACGAGCTTTGCCGCGGCATCGTGGCCTGATTATTTAGGGAGGTGGTGGGTCGCAGGGTTTGTCGCGGGCATTTTGCTCTGCATCACGGCGTTAGTGGCTCTGCTTATCGGACTATTCCAAATCAAGTGGTTTTTTTCGCAAGAAGAAGATGAGGATTTTCACAAAGGCAGTGGCAGACTGCTCATCATCGCGGTGTGTGCGCTTATTTTTGTGCGGATCGCGGCGTGGGGCGCGCTGAACGTTACGTTCTCCGCCGCGTTTGCGAATGCGGAAGATGAGGAAAATATTTCTGCGGCGCTCACTCAGTCGCTTGCCTATTGCGAGGCGCAAGAAGAAGGGGTAAAGCGCGATTCATGTTTTACGCAAGTGGCAATTGCCGCGGCAAGCGTGGGTGACGCCCTGCCCCTTGATTATTGCGCGCGCGTATCCCTGCAAGAGCCGCAATTGAAATTCTTGTGCATCGCATACGCGCGCCAGCCCGAATCCTGCGGTGCGTTTGGAAGTGCGCGCCAGCAAGCGCTTTGCCGCGGCCTGGTCATGGGCAATGCGGAGGAGTGCACAGCGATTGAAAACGCAGATGAGCAAGAAATGTGCAGGCAAATGGTGGCAGGGTATTTGGAGGAGGTGAGGAAGGAGATTGTAGGAGAACCCAGTGAGTAATTTCCAATTTTCAAATACCAATATTCCCGCCTGCCAAAGCCTGTCATGAAAGTTTGTACCGTTCCCATCCCCATAAGGAACGTGTGGCAATACGTCGATCCTTACACATAGGCTATGGCGGGCAGGCATTTAATTCTCAAGGTATCAATGATGCGATGTTTGAATATTAGGTCATTGGGATTTTTTTGGGAATTGAAAATTGAGAATTGAAAATTATTTTAAATAATATGTCCACCTCCATTCCCCAACTGCAGGATGCCGAGCGTTTAGACCTCGGCGGGTATACCGTCTATATAGTGAGCGCGACCCATGCGAGAAGCGAAGGGTACGTGGAGCTGCCGCCGGGCAAGGAGATGCAGCGACATCACCGCTCGGTCGAGGAGCGGCTGAAGCAGATCGAGGGCGATTCCGTGGTGACCGTGTTTGGGAACGACGGTGAGCCGGTTGTGCATGAACTGCCGCGCGGCGCGGAGCTTAATATCCCCGCGGTGACAGAGCATATCCATGCAAACCCTTATGGCAAACCCTCGCTTACCCATTGGCGGTTCGAAGGAGATATCATTGACACGCTCGAAGAGCAGAGGATGCTCGCGAAGAGGCTGGAAGAAGAGCGAAGTACGTGAAATGTAATGTCAAAGTTTAAAATCTAAAGTTCAAAGGAATGCCAAAATCCCAATGCCAAAATTTGAACTTTGACATTTGAATTCCATTTGGTATTTGAACTTTGGATTTTGGATTTGTACACGTTTTCATTGGGATGAGGTATATGATATGACCATAGCCTTTTCAAAAAAAAGACTATTCGAATATATAGGTCTCTTCCTTATTTTTTGTTTTATAGGCTTTGTGGTGGCGAGGGGTATATGGGCGACACGCGCAGAGGGGCGCGACCGGGGGCGACTCGATGATATAAAAGATATCCGCGTGGCGCTGCAGGAATATTTCAAACAGCAGGGATCCTTTCCCGCGGGTGGTCAGGTCACCTTAGGAAAGGATGGCGGCGGGCAGCTCTGCGCAGGATCTGCACAAAAAGGGTTTCTCGGATCAGACGAGAGTTGCGGCGAGGGAGTAGCTGTTTTTTTAAATCCCATACCCGCTGATGTTGACCCTGCGCGTTCTTACCAATACCGCGTACAGCCGGAAGGTTGCACCGATGCATGCGGCGATTATGAGCTTACCTTTTCCCTCGAATACGGCGCCGCAGAGTATAAGAAGGGAGCATATCTGGCGAATAGGGCGTTTATAATACCCCTAGCGCGTTAGCGCTCTGTATGCGGTCTCATAAAAGTTTAAAAAGTATTCAGGCAATTTTATTTGATATTGACGGCACTCTTTTATCAAGAATGCATGATATACCGACACTGCCCGTGCGGGACGCAATTAAGCGTACTCAAGATAAGGGCATTCTTGTGAGTATCGTCACCGGACGGGAAATTAACGGATTTGAATCTATTAATAAGTGGCTCGGTATTACCGCTCCGGTAGTGCTGGCAGGAGGCGCGCGTTTGTATGATCCGCTTAAGCAGAAGGATTTGTGGACCTGTTATTTTAATGCATCGGAAATAAAGGCTCTTATCTCGCTCTTACTTGAGCAGAATGCAGCTTTTTATGCTCATGCAGGCAGGATAAGATTTGAATCTTCTGCATATGCGCAGCTTATTGTGAATCTTGTGGACGAGTCTTTGGCGCAAGGTCGAACACCACGAAAGCGCACTCCGTCAAATGAACTGATACCATCGGCGCTTTCGTCACTCGACTTTACGAAGCTCACCTATTTGATTTGGAATTTGAAACCAGAGGCGCTCGATGAAGCGCGGCGCGTACTCCATCAATTTTCTGATATCGCGTATGCGGTCGTAGGTTCTCCGCGTAATGAAATGAGGAACGCGGGGATGGTCGGTGTTTACATTACCCATAGCCAAGCAACCAAACAGCACGGTGTATTCGAGCTCTCCAAAGTAACTGGGGTGCCGCTGCAGAATATAGTGGGAGTAGGGGATGAAGAGAATGATTTTCCCCTTCTCATGGCGTGCGGCTACAGGGTAGCAATGGGCAATGCAGTTTCCTCCCTGAAAGACATAGCTCATTTTATCGCGCCTTCTGTCGAGGAGGATGGCGCAGTCCAGGTGATTGAGATGATATTAGAAGCACAAGATACTGACTAACCGCATATCACTCCATGAGTACACTATTTGTAGCGTCGCAGCCTGTCTGCGCAGGCAGGCTTGTCTGCGACATGGTGGGTGGCAGACCCCAGTAGTAGAAGCTGCGCTTCACTACGGGGCAAGTATACTGCAACGTTACAGTCGTACCTATGTGCCTAGTAAAATTATGCGCATTACTCCAATACAAACTAAACTTATTAGGCTAAATGATGATTTGGTAAAAATCGTTATCAAAGCCCTACCGAGAGTGAAAGAGGGCAGCGTAATTGTTGCTACTTCAAAAGTGGTCAGTCTTTCCGAGGGAAGAGTGGTGAAAAAAACCGGAGTAACATTGGAAAAACTGGTGCGAAAAGAGGGAGAAAAGGTGTGGCCAAGTAAGCACTGCTGGCTCGCATTAAAGGACGGACTGCTTATACCCAATGCAGGCATTGACGAGTCCAATGCGTTTGGCGGATTTATCCTGTGGCCCAAGGACGCCTATCATAGCGCAAGGCGTTTGCATAGTGCGTTCACGCGGCAATACAAAGTGAAACGGCTCGGCGTGCTTATCACTGATTCATGGACCATGCCCTTGCGGCACGGGGTGATCGGGATAGCGCTCGGATATTATGGATTCGCGGGGCAGAGAAATTATATTGGCAAGAAAGATTTAATGGGCAGGCGCTTGCGGATGACTAAGGTCTCGGCCGCAGACTGCCTTGCGAGCGCGGCCGTTCTTGCGATGGGCGAAGGGAATGAGCGCACGCCCGTCGCGGTCATCGAGGATGCGCCGGTAACGTTTATTACCAGAGGCGAAAAAGGTAAATTGAAGATTCACCCACAGGATGATATCTATACGTCAGTGCTGCGAATATGAAATGGACCGCGGTCATTGCTCTTAGCATTCTATTAGGGATAGCGGTTGCGTATCGATTAAGCCTCCCTATTCCGGAGGATTCTTTTTATAGGATTGATAGGACGGATAAGACTGATAGGTCGCATAAGACAAATATTATTTCGGATAAGGCTGATGGAACGAATAAGTCGGATACGGCGGATATGTCGGATATAATAGATGAGACTGAGAGGGCGGAGAGGCCGGATAACGTCGTACTGCCGGTTCCTTTTCAGCCGCAGGCGCCGTTCGGCGACTGGCGGGAGCCGTGGGGAGAAGCGTGCGAAGAGGCTGCTTTGGTGCTCGCAAACCGTTTCGCGCATCATTTGGAAACGCTTACCCAAGCAGAAATGCGAGATGAAATTTTAAGATTGGTTGAATATCAAAATGAACATTACGGTGATTATAAAGATTCTGACGCGGCGCGGACGGCGGGGATAGGGAGAGCGGTGTATGGGATTGAGATGGAGGTGAATGAAGTGAGGGATGCGGGGGAGGTGAAGGAAATATTGAAAAAAGAGAATTTAGTGATCGCGCCGATGGCAGGGCGGCTTTTGAAAAATCCTTATTTCCGCCAGCCCGGACCCTGGTACCATATGATTGTGGTACGCGGATTTGACGATGAGAAGCAGGAATTTATTACTAATGACGTCGGCACGCGCCGCGGCGAAGGGTTTCGTTATTCTTACCCTGTGTTCTGGAATGCGCTCCACGACTTTCCCGGAGAAAAAGAAATGATATCGCAGGGTGAAAAGAAAATAATAATAATTAAATCTCAAATCCCAATATCCAATTTCCAATAAAATCCCATCCTTCGACAAGCTCAGGATGACAATTGTCATGCGAGAGCCTAAGTCGAACCATTGTTGGTCATTGGGCATTGTGTATGTTGAGACGTGCAAGACGGGAGTATAATAATTTGTTATACTATTTTCATGCAATTAAAGGATATTCGAACGGTAAAAGACCTCGCGAGTAAGCGCGTGCTGGTCCGCGTGGATTTCAACGTGCCGCTGCGCCCGATGAACGGCGGGTATGAAGTTGATCCGCACGGCGACTGGCGGATCACGCGCTCTTTGCCCACCATTACCTATCTCATGGCGCAGGGCGCGGTCGTGGTGCTCCTCACCCACGTAGGAAGGCCCAAGGGGATAGTGCGCGAAGAGCTGCGCGTGCGCCCCATCGCGCATTGTTTGAGCGCGTTGTTGAACGAGCAGCATATTCCCAATGAAGTGATGTGGACCAATTTTGAACGCGGCGCCGTGCCGCCTTCATTAGAGAGAGGTAAGCGCACCGCGCTTCTTTTGTGCGCGCCGGACTGCGTAGGGACCGCCACGGAAGAAGTGATAGACCACGCGCGGCCGGGCGACCTTGTGCTTCTTGAAAATGTGCGCTTCCACCCTGAAGAAGAAGCGAATGACGCGGAGTTCGCGCGCTCGCTCGCGCACAGTGTGGATTATTTTGTGAATGACCAATTCTCCGCGTCCCACAGGAAACACGCATCGGTCTCTGCCATCACCGCACTGGCGCCGAGTTTTGCAGGCGCGCTGCTTATTGATGAGGTCGCGCATTTAAGCGCGCTCGTGGATAATCCTGCGCATCCCTTTACGCTCATTTTAGGAGGCGTGAAACTGGAAACAAAACTGCCGATCATAAAAAATATGCTGCCGCGCGTGGACGCGCTCTATATCGGCGGCGCGGCCGCCAATACAATACTCTCCTACCAAGGGAAACCCGTCGGACTTTCGATGACCGTGAAGGGATTTGAAGAGGCGTTCTCCTATCCGGGGTGGGGAAAAGTGCATCTGCCGGTTGACGTCACGGTTGCGCAGGATGCCAAAGGGAGAGGCTTGCGCCATTGTTCAGTGGATGAGGTAAGGCACGACGAATACATTTACGATATTGGCCCTCAAACCGTGCAAGCGATGATTGCTTCCGCTTCGCGCGCTCGTCTCACGGTATGGAACGGGCCTCTGGGCTATTTTGAAGTGCCGCAGTTTGCGCGTTCAAGTATCGAGCTTGCGAAAAATCTGGTCACAACGCCATCTTTCACCGTCATCGGCGGAGGGGACACTTTGGATTTGGTGGATCAGGCAGGCGTGAGAGACCGGTTTGGATTCGTATCTACCGGAGGAGGAGCCATGCTCTCTTTTCTCTCTGGAGAAATATTACCAGGTTTGGAACCATTAATAGTACATACCTAGCGCTAGCCTTAAATTCAAATGACAAAGTTCAAATGTCAAATGAAATCCAAAACTAAAATGTCAAAGTTTGATATTTGGATTTTGAAATTCCTTTGAACTTTGGATTTTGAAATTTAAATTTATTAATATATGCTTCCCAAAAAATTCTCTATTAAAAATATTCACGCCCGGGAGATCCTTGATTCGCGCGGCAACCCGACCCTTGAGGTGTCCGTCGCGCTTGAGAGCGGCATTGTCGCCAAAGCAGGAGTGCCCTCAGGCGCATCCACGGGTTCGCATGAGGCGGTAGAATTGCGGGACGGGGACGTGAAGCGCTACCGGGGAAAGGGAGTCTTGCGCGCATCCGCTAATGTCGCCAAGATAGGCGCGCGCCTCAAAGGCATGGATGTGCGTGACCAGGAGCGTATCGACGCAACCATGCTCGTGTTTGACGGCACGCCCCAAAAGGCGCGCCTTGGCGCCAACGCCACTATTGGCGTGTCCTTTGCCTGCGCGCGCGCAGCGGCGGATACGCAGAATATCGAGCTCTTTGAACATTTACGCGCATTATACCAGATGCATTTGGTAAAGAATGGTCGAGGTATCGATATATCGATATATCGAAATATCGACATGTCGAAATGTCGAAATATCAGTAGACTGCCGACGCCGATGTTCAACATATTCAACGGCGGCGCGCACGCGGATAACAATCTTGACGTGCAGGAAATAATGATAGTGCCTTTGTGCGGAAAAAGCGCGCGGGAAAAAGTAAGGGTGGGGGCGGCGGTGTTCCAGTCTCTCGGGGTGGCGCTCAAAGAGCGCGGGTATGATACTGATGTGGGGAATGAAGGCGGATACGCGCCGAACGTAAATTCAGTCATGCAAGCGTTTGACCTGGTGGTGGAAAGCATCATACGCGCTCGATTGAAGCCGGGAAAGGATGTGGCAATGGCCCTTGATATCGCGTCGTCGTCGTTTTTTGACGAGCGCCACCGCCATTATCGCTTCAAAATAGACGAGAATTATTTCAGCGTTGACCAGATGATCTCGCTCTATCATGAATGGATACGGCGTTATCCTCTCATTTCTCTGGAAGATCCGCTCGCGGAAGACGATTTTGAAGGGTGGGCGCGCTTGACGCATGAATGCGCCACGTTCACAGAACGGAGCGTGTCAGGAAAGGTACTCAGCCATCGAACGTCTCTGCCTCACTTCAGGCCGCTCATAGTGGGCGATGACCTGCTCACCACCAGTGTGACGAGGTTGGATCGCGCGGCAGTCATGGGGTCATGCTCAGCCGTGATTGTCAAGCCGAACCAGATCGGCACGCTTACCGAGTCATTCGCCTTTGCGCGCAAGGCAGAAGGGTATGGGTTCCCCCGCATCGCATCCCACCGTTCCGGCGAAACTAACGATGACGCGCTGGTTGATTTTGCGGTCGCCATAGGCGCTGAATACCTGAAAGCAGGCGCGCCCTCGCGGGGAGAGCGCGTGGCAAAATATAACAGATTGATGGAGATTGAAGAAACATTAGAATCTGGAAGATAGAAAAAGACTCTGATTAATAAAATATGGCAATGGATAAATCTTACTCGCCTTTAGTCCTCGTCATCATGGACGGTTTTGGTATTGCCTACCCCGGGCCGGGAAATGCCGTGACGCTTGCGAAAACCCCGACGTGGAAGCATTTGTGGCAGGATTTTCCCCACACCGAGCTCGCGGCGAGCGGCGAGGCGGTAGGGCTCTTGCCACATCAGGAGGGAAATTCTGAAGCCGGACACCTGAACATCGGCGCGGGCAGGGTGGTGCCCCAGGACCTTGTCATCGTGACGCAGGCGATTCGCGACGGCACGTTCATGAAAAATCCCGCGTTTGAAGAAGCGGCCCAGCACCTCAAAGCGCGGCGCGGCCGTCTCCACCTGGTGGGGCTCCTCTCAAGCGATCAGAGCGCCCATTCCAACCCCGAGCACATCAGGGCGCTTCTTCGTTTCTTCAGGTCTCACCAGGTAGGGCCGGTGTTTTTGCACCTTTTTACCGACGGACGCGATACGCCCCAGTTTGCCGGCATCACGTTTTTGAAAGATCTGCAGCTGGAGCTTGAACCGCATGAGAAAGTGGCCACGATTATGGGGCGTTTCTGGGGCATGGATAGGAAGAAGGAATGGTCGCGGACCGAACACGCGTTCAGCGCCATTGCGTGCGGCACCGGACTCGCGTCTCCCGATGCAACGACTGCCGTGACCAGCGCGTACGCGCGCGGCGAATCGGATGAGTTTATCCAGCCCACGGTCATCGTGGAGCGCAATCGTCCCATAGGAGTGGTGGAAGACAACGATGCCGTCGTATTTTTTAATGCGCGGTCGGATCGCGCGCGGCAGCTCACCAAAGCGTTTGTGCAGTCGGCGTTCAATAATGCGAATCCGGGCGCATTTGTGCGGTGCCGCGTGTATAAAAATTTGAAATTTATCGCACTGACTGATTTCGGGCCTGACCTTGGGAATATTCTTACCGCATATCCGTCACCCGATTTGCGGGATACGCTGCCGATGGTATTGAAAGAGAGGCGTCAGCTCTACATCGCGGAAACCGACAAATACGCGCATCTTACTTATTTTTTCAATGGAGGATATTCCAGCCCGGTGGGGGGCGAGCATAGGATTCTCGTGCGCTCGCCCGAGGTGAGCTCATATGACCAGTCGCCGGAAATGTCTTCTGATGAAATCACCACGGTGGTGGAGCAGAATATTATAAATAGCGTCTATGATGTCATTGTGATAAATTACGCGAACCCCGACATGGTGGCGCATACGGGAAACCTCCAGGCGTCCATCAAAGCGGTGGAAGCGGTGGACCGGTGCCTGAAGAGGCTCTTGAAAGTCGTGAAGAAAAAGAAAGGGGTGCTGGTCGTGACCGCAGACCACGGCAATGTGGAGGAAGTGATCAACGAATCAAGCGGGCAGCCTGATACGGAACATTCGGTGAATCCCGTGCCGTTTGTCCTGTGCGATTTTCGTGTCCCTGCCCACGCGCACCTTGCGTTGCGCGAAGGAGGGAAGCTTGCGGATGTGGCGCCGACAATCTTGGAGCTTTTTGCTATTCATCAACCGGAGGCGATGACGGGAGAAAGCCTCATCGTGAAAAATCCCAAGCTCAAAGTCCAAATGTCAAATGAAGTTCAAAGCCAAAATATCAAAGTTTGAACTTTGGATTTTGAAATTTGAAATTTATTAAGATATGTCTCGTCCTCGTCCCGTGGTGCTCATTATCTTAGACGGTTGGGGAGTTGCTCCCCCGAGCCGCGGCAACGCTATTGCGCTTGCGAAGCATGCCAACCTTGACCGGTATGTTCGCACCTACCGCAGCGTGACGCTGCAGGCCGCAGGCGATGCGGTGGGCGCGCTATGGGGCGAAATGGGGAACTCGGAGATTGGCCACATGAACATCGGTTCCGGCCGCATCGTTTACCAGGAAATCCAGAGGATTAATAATGCCATACGGGACGGCTCTTTTTTTAGCAATCCTGCGTTTGGAAAAGTGATCGGGGGGGTGAAAGAAAAAAAAGGCACGCTCCATATCGCCGGATTAGTCTCCACCGGCCATGTGCACGCCTCGATAGAGCATTTTACGGCAGTGGTGGAGTGCGCGCGCAGGAGGGGAGTGGACCGCATCGCCTGCCACGTATTTTTGGACGGGAGGGATGCGCCGTACGCGAGCGGCAGGGGGAGCGTGGAAGCCCTTGCCCGCAGCCTGCGCGAAGGCGGGTCTGGGGAAATTGCAAGCGTGTCGGGGCGGTGGTGGGCGATGGACCGCGATAACCATTGGGACCGCACGCAAGAGGCGTATCGCGCGATTGTTGGGGGCGAGTCAGCGCATACGGCAACCGACCCGGTTGAGGCAATAAAGCAGTCATATGAGCTGCATGTCTATGATGAAGAATTCCCGCCTACGGTGATTTTGAAAGAGGGGAAGTCGGTGGCGCCCATCAAAGAAGGCGATGGCGTCGTTATTACGAATTTCCGCGCGGACCGCGCGCGTCAAATCACCCAAGCGCTCTCGCTTCCTGCGTTTACCAAATTCGAACGCCCCACGCATCCCTCCAGCCTCTTGGTGGCCACCATGACACAGTATGATGCCCACCTTCCGGTGCTCGTCGCATTTCTCCCACAGGAGATTACCCATTGCCTTGCAGAGGTTATTTCCCAAAAAGGACTCACCCAGCTGCACATTGCGGAGACCGAGAAATACGCCCATGTCACTTATTTTTTAAACGGCGGCAAGGAAGATCCTTATCCGGGGGAGCAGAATATCCTCATTCCCTCGCCCGCAGTCCCTTCTTATGACATGCAGCCGGGCATGTCAGCCGCGGAAATCAAGGACAAGGTGATCGCTGCCATCACCGAGCGTGTCTATGACGTCATCATGCTTAATTTCGCAAATGCGGACATGGTGGCGCACACCGGCAATCTCAACGCGACTATCGAGGCGGTGGAAATTCTTGATCTGATGCTCGGGGAACTGGTGGATGTGATTGTGAAAGACGGCGGCGTCGCCGTGATTACCGCGGACCATGGAAATGCGGAAGGGCTCTTGAAACCCCAAACCGGCGAGATAGACAAGGAGCACTCTGCAGAGCCTGTCCCTTGCATTATCGCGGGCAAGGGGCATGAGCATGGAGGTTTAAAAAATCTCAATGATCTTGCTACGCTTAAACCCTCAGGGGTGCTCGCGGACGTCGCACCCACCATATTGAGCTTGCTCGAGCTTCCCCAGCCGGTGGAGATGATTGGGAGAGCGATAATTTGATAAATTCCAAATCACAAATTACAAATTCCAAACGTTTCAGCATTTGGACATTCGGAGTTTGAATTTGTTTGTGATTTGGTGCTTGGTGCTTGGAATTTCTCACTTTTTATGGATTTCATTGATGCGCTAAAAAGCCTCGACCACTTCCTTTTCTTCACCCTCAACGGACTTGCGGGCACGTCGGCGTTTCTTGACATGGCCGGGATATTTGCGGCAAAGATGCTTATATGGATAATGGGCATCGCGGCAGTGCTGTCGTTGGTATTCCCCGGTTCGCGCGCACCTTCCGAGGCAATTATTGCCCCTCCTTTGAGGCGCTGGTTTTTCCCTTCTGGCACACCGCGCGCTCCGCGTACCATTTTTATAGACGGGAAAAAAGTGTTGCGCGGCGTATGGGCGCTCGCGGCCACCGCGCTGAGCGTCATATTGGGCGGGGGAGCAAGGCAGATATTAGCGGGATTATTCGGCAGGACGAGACCATATCTTTACGAGGGTGTCAAAAATTTATATACGAGCGGCGCCGCGGACCACGCGTTTCCTTCCGGCCATACGACTGTGGCGTTTGCGTTCGCGTTTTCCGTCCAGTTTTACGCGCCGAAATATGGCCCCCT
>Ga0156063_167_pt1 | contig 12800 bp, 7 predicted proteins | sample RifCSPlowO2_02_FD_107716 | JGI IMG/M metagenome (GOLD analysis project Ga0156063, IMG submission 107716) | Candidatus Uhrbacteria bacterium RIFCSPLOWO2_02_FULL_49_11
CTTTGTGCTCCCCGCGTATCATTATGAAATAGAGACTGCCATCACCCTCAATTTTTCCGCGGCAAGCCAAGACGCGCCGCCTGCTCTTCTCACGGTACACGTGAGCGGCGACACAGAAAAAACGCGACAGCGCACCTCTGCGCTGTTAACCTACGCGCTTACCGCACCCGATAACACGACCACAGCGGCGGGGGAAATAACATTAAAAAGCATTGATGAAACGCTCTATCTGTTATTTAAAAACCCGCGCGGTGCGCATGCCCCCTTCCAGGCATTTGAAGGAATGGGATGGATCAGATTTGACGCCCGCAAGTGGTATGAAAGCGAGCATTTCCAGGCGCTTGCGCGCACCATGAACCTGACCATTCCTGAACAAAAATTGAATGCCCCCCGCTCGCCATCGCAAAAATCAACGGCAATAGCGCTCAAAGCGCTGCTCGTAAACCCCAAAACGTATACCGTGCGCGATGCGCCTTCTCGGTGGCAATTATATCGCAAGTCATCGCCGCTCTCTTATTCATTTATTATCAACAAGCCAGAGCTGCGACAGATCACTTCGCTCCTCACCCGCATCATTGAAGATTTGTCGCCCTTGCCCGTCGGAAATAAAGAATACGCGGTTGACTATGCGAATTCCGTCACAGGTGAAGTATGGATTGAACCGCGCACAAAAGATATCACCCAGATAATGATGCGGATTGAGCCGTTTCCTTCTCTGCCCGATAGCCCATTCTCCATCGGCCCCATTGATATCAATGGGGCCTTCGCCCCTGCAGCCCAAACGTTCGCATGGAATGCTCCTGCGGAACCCGTGGCATTCGAGCAGGTATTCACGACCCTCATGGATGAATGGTTCGCAGGCAGTTCTTTTGATAGCACCGCGCCAGTGCAAGAAAGCGCGAAGGACACCGACGGAGATGGGCTGTCAGATTACGTGGAATTTATGCATTATAAGACAGACCACCTGAACCCTGACACTGACGGCGACGGGTATGACGACGGCACGGAAATTCGGAATGGATATGGTCCGCTTATTCCTTACCTTTAATACGAACTGCGTCTCTTCGTTTCGTACGCCGCCTGCCGCGGGTGCGAACGAGCCGGTAAGCAGAGATTGCATATGCGCAGTATTTTCCAGTCAAATAATGATACCTCAACGATAGGGTCACCGATACTGCGATATTTCAATAAAGCGACTTTAAAAATTCTTTCTCAATTTTTCAAATAAGGCGATTTTTGCTTTTTTCATTCCCTCGGCAAATTCGTTGTCGCTCTTCGCCAGGGCAATCTTTTCCAACATCTCGAAGGTGATCCCCGGCTTCAAATACTGAGCTGCGTTGGGGAGTGATTTTAGTCTGTCGTACGGCGTCACCCATAGGTTGTATTTCTTTTTCACTTTTCCATTCATTCCAACCTCGTCCTCGGCGAATCCGCACGTGCGATGATAGTTCAGATAGATGTTCATGTGCGTGCGGTTAAACTCATCGATGAACAGCGCCCACGCGCTCGGTATGTGCCAGTGGCCGTAATGCTTCCTGATGATGCTGCCGTTCTTCGATTCCACGAGCGCGTTGTCATTGGTGTGCCTCGCTCTTGATTTAGTAAACCGTGCATAGAGCTTGGCGATCAACTCCGCCACCACGTGATTGATGAATTCAGAACCGTTGTCGGAGTGGAACTCCAGGATCACGAACGGATACAGGCTGATGAGCGTTTCGACCACGGGGGCGAGTGCATACTCGGAAATATTCGGCACGATGGCGAGCATTTCCCACTGCGTCACCTCATCGACGATATTAATGTGATACGCGCCTTTTTCGCCGTTTAAATCGCCGGAATGCACCGTATCTACCCGCAAATACCCAGGTTTTCCTTCTGGACACGGTTTCGCTCTCATCCCGATATTCACCGCCGTCGCTTTCGTCCGCGCCACCCATTTCGCCTTCGAGGAATTGTACTGGCGGTTTCCTCCTCGGATGTTGTAGATATGCGACGATGAGATGCGAGAGATGGTTTGATACGCTTCATGATGGAACGTCTCGTACTCTCGTTTGAGGATGCTCCTCGTCGCTTGCCCGCTCAAGTGTCCGTGCGCGTAATCGGTGTTGATCAAGAGGGCGATGTCTTCTGGGCCGTACATCACGCTGAAGCGATGGCGCTGCCGCGATCCGTAGCCAAGTTTCAATTCCCCGCGCCGTTTGTGTCGACGGATCAACCGCTTCGTTTGTATCTTCGAGAGGCCGGTGACTTTGCGGATGTAGGCGTTCACCACGGACTTTTCTCCCCGCCTCTTCAATCGGTGATATTTGAACTTCCTCAAGGTCTCGTCGATCCATTCATACCGCGCCTGCTTGTCGATGATGCAGAATCCGATCTCGGTCTTGAGTTGCACAAAGGACGCAAGTTGTTCTATCGTAGTGATGTGCGAGTCGAGCATAGTGATTGTAGGCATACAATCACAGTATGGCGGCCCGCACCTTTTTGTTTAACGCCCGTCTTCCCGTCGCTCAATGATTATCCACAGATTGGGGTATCATTATGCGGTGGAATGGGGTTTCAAGATAGGTATCATTTTGTATTGTACAAGACTTGCGCTTGCTTTCCTTATAATTATATGCTACATTCTTAACCGCTTATTACTAGGGCGACAGACTGGGCGTATCGTAATATGAGCGCACGAACGGCTCGGCTCTCGCGACAGAAAGGCCTCTTATGCTCACGAAAAAAAAGAAAGACGCGGTTATCAAAAAATTCCGCACCCACGAACATGACACCGGCTCCCCCGAGGTGCAAATTGCCGTGCTCACGGAAGAAATGAAAGAACTCTCCGAGCACCTGAAACTCCACCGCCATGATTTTTCATCCCGCCGCGGCCTGTTGCGGAAGGTCAGTCTGCGGCGGCGGCTCCTCCGTTATCTCCAGCGGGAAAATGAAGCGCGATATGAGGAACTCGCCAAGAAGCTGAAATTGAAACGGCTCCCCGCGTTTACGAAAGACGCCACTCTGAAGCAGATGGACGACGAACCGTTTATTGAAACCCCCGTAGGGGAAGAAGGGCCGAAGGAAGAGACAAAATAAACTTAAGCCTCCTCCGCACGGGGGAGGTTTTCGCGTAATCATTATTTATATAATAATTTAAGCGCCTGACCATCAGACACCTTAGACCACGGCCTGACGCGAAGCGTCAGGAATAACAAATGTCAAAGTTCAAATATCAAATTTGAAATTTGGATTTTGTCATTTGAGCTTCCGCTCCTCAAGGAGCGGTTTATGGGGTCTAATCGCTTGACGGTCAGGGCATACGGAAGGAAAAGTTATGGATCCGAAACAATATACGTTCGAGTTGGGAGGAAAGACCCTGACGGTAGAACAAGGGCGTCTCGCGGCCCAGGCACATGGCGCGGTGACCATGCGGTACGGTGACACCGTCGTGCTCGCCACTGCAGTGATCTCAGACAAGGAACGGGATAAAGTAGATTACTTTCCGCTCCTGGTGGATTATGACGAAAAGCTCTATGCGGCCGGGAAGATAAAAGGCTCTCGGTTTATTAAGCGTGAAGGGCGTCCTTCGGATGAAGCAATTCTTACCAATAGGCTGGTGGACCGCTCTATCCGCCCGCTGTTTAACGAACGGATGCGGCGCGATGTGCAAGTCTACCTCTCCACATTGTCTTTTGATCAGGAGAATGACCCTGACATTGCGCTTCTGAATGCCGCGTCGCTCGCACTTGCGCTTTCTCCCATCCCGTGGGACGGCCCCATCGCAGGCGTGCGGGTAGGGAGAGTAAAAGGCGAATGGGTTTTGAATCCCACCTACAAAGCGCGGGAGGAAAGCGAGCTTGATCTGGTCATTGCGGGCACCGACGAAAAAATAGTGATGATCGAAGCGGGAGCGAATGAAGCGTCCGAAGAGGTGATGTCTGATGCTATCGAATTCGGCTGGAAACATTTGCGCGAGCTCTTGCGGTTCATGCGTGAGGTGGCCGATGCGCACGGCTTAACAAAACGGAATGATTGGATTCCTAAAGTTTCCGCAGAAGATGAAGCGAACCTCGCCGTATTGAAGGAAAAAGCGAAGAAACTACTGGAAGGAAAATTAGAAAAACTATTAACCTTATCGTCGAAGGCGGAGCGCGCGGCAGAAGAAACGCGTCTCAAGCAGATGCTCGATGACGCATTTAAGGATGACAATGAGGTAACCAAGGAAGATCGCGCTGAAGTGGAGAACGTCTTCCATGCACTATGGACGGAAGCAGTCACTGCGCGCGTTTTTCATGACGCTAAACGGGTGGACGGAAGGGCCTTTGGGGAAATCCGTCCTTTGAGCATTGAGGTGGGCTTATTGCCGCGCACGCACGGTTCTGCCCTGTTCACGCGCGGGGAAACACAAGCGCTCTCGGTCGTCACTCTCGGTTCCCCTTCTTCCGAACAAACCCTTGATACCATGGAGGAATCAGGGAAGAAACGCTACATGCACCATTACAATTTTCCCGGGTTTTCCGTAGGCGAGGTTTCACCCCTGCGGGGAGTTTCAAGGCGCGAAATCGGGCACGGCGCGCTTGCGGAAAAAGCGATTCTTCCGGTACTCCCGAAAGATAAGGAAAAATTTCCCTATACCATCCGCGTCGTATCGGATATCATGTCATCGAACGGCTCCTCATCCATGGCTTCCACGTGCGGCTCGTCCCTTTCTCTTATGGATGCGGGAGTGCCTATCACCGCGCCTGTCGCAGGCATCGCCATGGGCATCTGGACCACCCCTGACGAATCGCAGTATAAAATCCTCACCGACCTCCAAGGCATCGAAGACCATGACGGAGGCATGGATTTCAAGGTGGCAGGCACCGTGAAGGGCATTACCGCGATCCAGCTCGACGTGAAAATTTCAGGCCTTACCATGCCCATGATTCAGGAAACTTTCACCCAAGCGCGCAAAGGGCGCTTGGAGATCCTTGAAAAAATGAATAGCATCATTGCCGCGCCTCGGCCTGAAATGTCTCCTTATGCGCCGCGCATTTACCCTTTGCAGATTAATCCTGACAAGATCCGCGACGTGATCGGCCCTGGAGGAAAGGTCATCAATGAAATTATCGCCAAAACCGGCGTGCAAATTGATATCGAAGACTCAGGGCTCATCATGGTCACCGCGCTCTCCAAAGAAAGCGCGGAAAAAGCGCTTGATTGGATAAAAAATTTGACCCGCGAAGTCCAGGTGGGCGAAGTGTTCCAAGGCAAAGTGACGAGGATCCTCGATTTCGGCGCGTTCGTGGAAGTGCTCCCCAAACAAGAAGGCTTGGTGCATATTTCCCAGCTCGCGCCTTATCGCGTGAATCAAGTGACGGACATCGTCAATATCGGCGACGTCATCCCGGTGAAAGTAATTGAAATTGACGAGATGGGAAGAATTAATCTGTCCTTGAAAGACACTGATTTCAATTTCCCGCCGCCTCCTGCCGGAGGATTTATGGCGCCCTCTGATAACGGCTCCCGACACCTCAACCGCGGCGGCCGCCCCGGCGCCCATGGCCGCGACCGTGGCAACTTCGACCGCCACCGCTAAGATAAGAATCGTGCCATTCAAAAACACGGCGCCCACGCGCTGTGTTTTGATATTGACAATAAAATTAAGGAGACTATATTTAAAATGTTATCTGAATACATTATGTATACAAATTGTATGTATCATCATTATAAAGGCAATCAACTCCCTCGTTCAGACGCAATACAAAAGTTAGTGGTAGAAAGGATTTTTGCAAATCCCCTTACCGACGACCAGCGAGAGAACTCTAAAGTATGGGAGCTCAAACATAGTAGCAGTTGTATACAAATAGGAAGACTGCTTGCCATAAAACGCGGGCTCAACGTTGAGTTAGCCGAAACTATTTGCGCGCTTCACGACATCTATGCCATTGATACCGGCCATTATGATGAACATGCGCAGAAAGGAGCAGAAATCGCCAAGGGGCTCCTGATTGCCACGGGTCAATTCAGCGAACAAGAGATCAACATCATCTGCGATGCGATACGAGCCCATAGCGATAAACAAATCTATAGTGACAGTTTATACAGTGAAATGATCAAGGATGCAGATATATTTGATTGTTCGCTTTATGAGGGGACGAAAAAATACTACGAAAAACACAAACCAATAGAGGTGCGGAGAGAATACTACCATCGGATCCAAAAGGTCAGAGAAGAGTTAGGGTTGCCGCCAGATATTCAATTTACTGTGAAATAATCATATGACTTCAGACATCCTCTACGCGCTTACCTCATCTCATGCACGCGCACGGCTGCTTGAATATTTTACAAATTTTCAGGGTGAAGTCCAATTTCGTGAACTTCAGCGGAACCTGTCTATTAATCCGCGCCAGCTTACGCTGCAGCTAAAAAAATTGAAAGAAATCAATTTTATACATGAACGGACAGAGGGGAAAAGAAAATTTTATTGTGCAAATATACACACCTCCTATTTTTCACCCCTTCAACAATTTGTCAAAAGCCTAAAAGTCGACCATGGGGAATGGTTCCGCTGGGAGCGCGCGGGCACTATCCATCACCTTTATATCGTACTTGAAGCTGCGATGCGCCCGATGTATGAATATTTCAGGTTATCATGGCCTTTAACGCTGATTATTTTTAAAGGAGAAAACGCGCTATGGTGCAATAGGATGGAAGATCTATCTCATCTGGGTGAAAAAATTATACAATGGTACCAACAAACAAATGTCAAAAAATATAACGACGATATCCAGACACAAACAAAAAAACTTGAACGTGTATATTTTTCAATACAATCAGCCGATGTGCCCAAGTTGCCTATAAAGCAACTGGGTAACCTCTACCAAGAACTCCATGATGAGTACACGCGGTGGTTTGCCTTATTATGGACCACTGAACCGGTCGCTATCAGAGCGGAAGAAGTGTTAAAGATGGAATTGAAAGACGCTTCCGAGCGCGAATTCGCGCTTTTGACTTCTACCACTCATGTATCGTTCACGCAAGAAATTGAAGATTCGCTACAAGCTATTGTCAGCGCTCTCCGACGCACGCATGGCAGCCCACACGATCCACGTATACTCGCAATGATTGATGCATTCCAGCAAAACTATTTCTGGATGCATAACAATTATTTTGAAACCAAGGTGCTCCAAAGGGAACATATAATATTGGAAATAAAAAAACGACTCATGGCACCGGTCACAGAGGGAGGATATGCCCATGTCGCGAGTGCGCAAAAACTCGCGCTTATGGAAAAATTAAGACTAGGAGCACACACACGGGCGCTCATTGAGATAAGCGACCACTTTATTTATCTCCAAGATTAGGACTTACGCGTTTGACTGCTAATAGTATGTTTTAGTTTTGCACTGGTTTGTGAGATAATAAGGATAGAAATGGTCACCTTAAAATAAATAATCTCACACGCCTATGCAAAAACAAAAATGTTCGCTCACCTTGTACAGTAATTTCCTCATTGCTAACCATAGTCGCTATTCGGGCTGCGAACTGGCGCGGGTGGCGCCATCGCAGAACCTGCACCATGATGCCGTGTCGCGCTGGCTCTCCGCTTCCAAGTTTCAGCCGACCGAGCTGCTCAACCAGGTGAAACATCTGATCACTCCGGCCACCGGCTATCTGCTTGTCGATGACACCACCTTGGACAAAAGGTATTCACGCGCTAATGAACTGGCCAAGCAACAATATAGCGGAGACGAGCGCGGTCTGGTAAATGGCATCAATCTCGTCAACCTTTTGTGGACAGACGGCGATAAGTTCGTACCCGTAGATTACCGTATTTACCGGAAAGGCACTGCCGACCACCAGGATAAAACCAAACATGACCACTTCCGCGATATGTTAAAAAGAGCTGTAAATAAAGGGTTTTCCAAACAATTGCCGGTACTATTTGATGCCTGGTACGCTAGTATTGGAAACTTAAAGTTCATCCGTTCTCTCAAGATGCATTTTATCTGCAGCATAGCCTGCAATCGTCAGGTTAGTGTTATCAAAGGCACCTATCTTTCAGTCCAGGACCTTGACTTTACCAAAGAACAGGTACACAAGGTCTGGCTTAAAGAATTTGGGTTTGTCCTGGTAGCTCAGACAGTCACCGCGGGCGGTGACGTGACTTACCTGATGACCAACAACTTGAGCCTGGACTACGACACCTTCGTGGACTGTTTTAAGCAGCGCTGGCATATTGAGGAATTCCACCGTGGCATCAAACAAGCCACCGGCATCGAGAAGTGTTACTCCATTCAGGCAGAATCTCAGAAAACGCACATCTTCGCCGCCTTTACCGCCTTCATTAAATTGGAAAAGAATCGTTTGTTCAGTAACATAAGCTGGTACGAACAGAAAGCTATGATTCCTCGCACGGCTGTAGCCAACTATATGTGGGCAAACGCGTAAGTCCTACAAGATATCAGAAAAAAGTGGATGATGAAGACCGCACATTATCTAGAACTCCTTTTAGCGGAGGCGGGGAAAAGGTCTCATATGAGCCTCCATCAAATGAGATATACCCTGCCCGATGAATTCATGCCGATACTCCACGGTCACATTCCCCATGTAAGCCACAGAATGAAAAATGCAATACTCGTATTCACGGAGGGTGCGCTCCATGGAAAAATATTCGCAGGGGATCCAGCGTTACGTGAAGAACAGAAATATTTCCCATCAAATAATCCAATTTCTTCTTCTCCACATGGCGTGCTGAAAGGAAGAGTTGCGTGTCAAGGGAAAGCAATAGGCACGGTTAAGGTGCTCATGAATCCAAGCGAAGCGTATAAAGTTAATCATGGCGATGTATTGGTAACCTCAATGACCTCTCCCGATTTCATCACTTCGATCAGGAAGTGCGTTGCAATAGTGACCAATGAAGGAGGATTAACCTGTCATGCCGCCATAATTTCACGCGAATTGAATATCCCTTGTATCATCGGTACAAAAAATGCCACGCAATTCTTGAAGGATGGAGATAAAGTGGAAGTAAACGCTGATGAAGGAGTGGTCACGGTGCTAGAATAATGAGGGGTCACGCATAAATTGGAACTGTGCTGTAAAGTGTTCACTTTTAATTCGTAGATGACAATCTATAACGTTGTGTTGACAAGGAGATAACTCAAGGTTATACTAAACGTGATTTTAGCCATCTCATTTTGGTTTTACACACCGCCACTGATAAATAGGCACTAATGTTAGCCTAATTTTATTAAGAAATGGAAACTTATATGAATGCGAATCAGACAGTAACCTATGTCTTAAGCGGCTAAAGGACTCGTGTGAGGTTTATGTGTGCGACCGCTTTGAGACGAAGCGGTTTTTTGATACTTTTAAAATTAAATACTTTATTAATCCCCATTCTTCTGCAAGGCGGTGCGCCCATTTTATGCGCATACTACCTGGGAGAAGAATGAAGTAAGAGAAGAAGTGAGCGTTCATTGACAATTGAGAGGTAATAAACAAGCGTCAATTTAATATTGCATTTCGCAAAAGAGAAATGAAGTATCTCTCGTCAATTCAAAATATTCCCAAAGAGATTACCTGAATACTCTTTGGGAATCCGTCATGAGAAGGGCACATGGTGGATGCCTCGATACGCGAGCGGCGATGAAGGACGTAGCAGCCTGCGATAAGCCTCGGGGAGGTGGCAAGCAACCTTTGATCCGGGGATCTCCGAATGGGGGAACCCCTCCGGCGCGCATAACGTCGGAGATCCTTGCCTGAATTTATAGGGCAAGGAAGCGCACCCGGTGAAGTGAAACATCTCAGTAACCGGAGGAAAAGAAAATAACATATTATTCCCTTAGTAGCGGCGAGCGAAAAGGGAACAGCCTAAACTGTAGAGGTTCCCATGCTTTAATTCTCTTACTCCGCAAGGAGTAAGAGATGAAGAGTGTGGACGGCTTACAAGGCCTTATACTTATACAGGGTTGTAAGACAAATCTATACCGGAGCTTGTAAATCCGGGAGGAGCCTATGAACAAGACTTCCCTAGTGGAATCCCGTGGAATACGGGAGCCAGAGTGGGTGAGAGCCCCGTACGCGAAAGGGGTTTTGTGCTCCTTAGAATTGTTCTTAAGTACGTCGGGACCCGTGAAATCCCGGCGGAACCTGGGCCGACTATGGCCTAAGGCTAAATACGCTCCGTAATCGATAGTGAACAAGTACCGTGAGGGAATGGTGAAAAGCAGCCCGGGAGGGCGATGAAATAGTATCTGAAACCATGTGCTTACAAGGAGTCAACGCCCGCCGAAATTTTCGTAAGGAAATTTAGGTGGGTTATGGCGTGCCTATTGAAGAATGAGCCAACGAGTTTGTCTGCGCTGCTTGTCGAATCCCGATCAATCGGGAGAAGGCATAGTGAAAGCGAGGCTTCAACAGCCGTTATGGCACCGTAGACAAGACCCGAAGCCGGGTGATCTAGTCATGGACAGGGTGAACCACGTAGAAATACGGGGGGAGGCCCGAACCCACCAGCCGTGCAAAACTGGGGGATGATCTGTGACTAGGGGTGAAATTCCAATCGAACTCGGGAATAGCTGGTTCTCCTCGAAATAGCTTAAGGGCTAGCCTCTCTATAAACCGTCCGGGGGTAGAGCTACTGAATGGTTCGGCATGGCGCAAGCCTAGTCGAGCCAACCAAACTCCGAATACCGGCCGGCATGATAGGGGGAGTCAGACTATGGGGGCGAAGCTCCATTGGTCACAAGGGGAAGAGCCCACGACTGCGATATAAGGTCCCTAAATCCAAGCTAAGTGTAAAAGGGAGTGTAGTGACTTCGACAACTAGGAGGTTGGCTTAGAAGCAGCCATCCTTTCAAGATAGCGTAACAGCTCACTAGTCAAGTCGCTATGCACCGAAAATGTACCGGGGCTAAGCTTGGTACCGAATGTGCAGACCTGTCAGTGCTTTGCACTGGCAGCGTGGTAGAGGAGCGTCCCGTATGCCGTAAAGTCAGACCCGTGAGGGCTGGTGGAGCGTACGGGAGTGAGAATGTTGGCATAAGTAGCAGGAAGGAAGGTGAGAATCCTTCCCACCGCAAGCCTAAGGGTTCCCCGACAACGATGATCGGTCGGGGGTGAGGCGGTCCTAAGGCGAGGCCGACAGGCGTAGCCGATGGAAAAGCTGGTTAATATTCCAGCCCCTTGTTTATATTTGTATGGTGCTGACGCATCTTAGTGTGGGATCCTGCTTTGGTTATGTAGGTTGTTGTCTCGATTTATCGGGATGACTGGAAACAAAGCCTTCGGGCAGCGTGAACTTCCGTAATAAGGTGCCGGGAAAAGGTACCATGCGTTAAGTATAGGCAGGTCCGTACCGCAAACCGACACAGGTGGGCGAGCATAAGCGTGCTCAAGGTGGACGAGAGAACCCTCGTTTAGGAACTCGGCAATTCAGTGGCCGTAACTTTGGAATAAGGCCTCCCCCGATTTATCGGGGGCGCAGTGAATGACCTCAAGCGACTGTTTACCAAAAACACAAGTCCCTGCTTCAAGCCGCAAGGCGACGTATAGGGGCTGATGCCTGGCCAGTGTCAGAACGTTAAGGGGAGGGGTGAACACCGATGCTTCGCATCGGGAATGACCAATAACCAATTTCCAATTTCCAAACAATATCCAATGAACAAAATTCAAATGACCAAAACTTGTTTTGAATTTTGAATTTGGAGTTTCGAATTTGTTTGGGATTTAGTGTTTGGGATTTGGGATTTCCGACGCGGGGCGTCGGCCGTAGCTTTGAACCGAAGCGCTGATGAACGCCGGCGATAACTATGAGTGACGATTGTAGTTATCTCAATAAATCTAGCTATATGCGGGAACATCTACTCAAGGTGCAAGTACTCGTCTCGATGAGGGACAGTAAAAAGTTTGCATCAGTTTTTTTGAGAACGGTAGACAATCCGCAGGAAAGGCTCTTGATATGCAAGACAATATCCAATGGTTGAAGCAAATTTCACCTGCGATAGGATACTATCTGGCGGGGTTTGCAGATGGGGAAGGGAGTTTTAATGTTTCACTTCGCCGTCGTGATGATCATGCGATGGGATGGCAGGTGGTACTTACGTTCAACGTGTCACAGAAGGACAGCCGAATCCTGGCGTACTTTAAAAGATACCTCGGATGCGGGAGACTCCAAGAACGACAGGACGGCGTGTACTACTATGTGGTATCAAATCCACGTTCGATTATCGAGCGCATCATTCCATTTTTTGAAAAGTATCGTTTTCTCTCCTCAAGGAAGTTATTTAATTTTGCGATTTTTAAACAGATCGCAATGTTGGTTGAAAAGAATCAACACCTCACACAGGAAGGACTGAATAAGATTGTCCAGCTTCATGAGAAATTGAATGAAGGACGGGGAAGGAAACGAAAGTATAACGTGAGTGATTATCAACAATCACTCCAAGAGAATCCTCAGAGACTATACGCTAGACCTTTGCCGCGCGCGAAGCGTAGCGAGGATGATATAGTCCGATCTCATGGGTGACCATGAGTTAACATCACGAATCGTCCTAAGGTTTTCTAAATCAGAAGGAAACGATGATTTAGAAAAGGATTGGGACGATTCGGAAAAAGTTTAGCTGCCTCGTTTCACAGTAATGTGAAATTGGTCCAAAACATGGCTGTATGCTGGGAACCCGATATGCTTCGGGCAATCAGCAGGGAAGTCCTTTGTGACCCCTCAGAGACCACACGCCGTGCTCCCAGTTAATTGGGATGAAGATATGGTCCATCGCATAAGGGAAGCGATAAGCGAAATTCCTTGTCGGGTGAGTTCCGACGTGCACGAA
>Ga0156063_162_pt3 | contig 12058 bp, 11 predicted proteins | sample RifCSPlowO2_02_FD_107716 | JGI IMG/M metagenome (GOLD analysis project Ga0156063, IMG submission 107716) | Candidatus Uhrbacteria bacterium RIFCSPLOWO2_02_FULL_49_11
CACGAGAAATTCGACCGCGGCATTACCACGCTGCGCCTTCAGAGCAAAAGTCCGCTGTTGGGGAGCGTGATGGATGCTTATTTTGAGGCACGCGGTGAAAAAAATTTTTCACCGCTCGTCACGCTCCTCGTGGTTGATGTAAATATGAACTGGTTTTCCCGGGTGTGGTATGTGAACAGGCGCGCGTTCTATCAAGCGCTTCCGGTCGTTACTGCGGATGATTTTTTAAAGGTCGCACGGGAACAAGGAGAGAATTATTACCGTGAGGCGGGATTTGAGGAGTTTGTGTTCGTGAAGGCGGAGGATACTTTCCGTGCGGCAGCTGTGCAGTCAGACGCGGCCGCACTGTTGGCTAATTCGCTTGAGGCTCGCGGGACAGCGCCAAAAGAGATTACGCGCCCCCGTGGCATAATCGCATTTAAAGTATATGAATTTGAATAACTTGAAAGTCGCCTTGGTGCACGAATTTTTAGGGGGCACGCGCGGCGGACAGGAGGAAGTATTGAAGGAATTGCATGCCCTGTTTCCCGATGCGCCGGTCTATACGATCATCGCGGACAAGAAACATCTGCCGGATGAATACCGGCGCTGGGATATTCGGCCGACGTTTATCGAGCGCCTTCCTTTTGGCGCTTCGCATTTCCAGTGGTACTTGCCCCTCATGCCTTCCGCCATCGAGAGCATTGACCTTTCCGCATACGACATAGTCCTCTCTTCTGCCTCGGCTTTTACGAAAGGGGTACTCACGCAGCCGCACACGCTCCATATTTGTTACTGCCACACTCCCACGCGTTACCTCTGGACCGACGCGCATTCCTACATTGTGAATCGAAGATTCCCTTTTTTCGTGCGGGCGTTTGTCCAGCCCTATTTGACGAAATTGCGGCTGTGGGACAGGCTTGCCGCGGAACGCCCGCAGGTTATGCTCGCAAATTCTCATGCCGTCGCGGCGCGCATTCTGCGGTATTACCAGCGCGAGAGCACGGTAATTTATCCTCCCGTGGACACTGACGCATTTTCCCTCGGGCGGGGTGAGGGAGGATATTTCTTGACCGGGGGCAGACTCGTGGAGAGCAAACGGTTTGATCTGGTGGTGGCGGCATTTAACCGTCTTCGCATGAAACTGGTCATTTTCGGATGCGGCCGCGAAGAGCGTCGTTTGCGCGCTTTTGCTGGCCCCACCATCAGCTTTACGGGATACCTCTCGCGGGAAGCGCGCGCGAAAGTATTTGCTGACGCGAGCGCATTTATTTACCCCCAAGTGGAAGATTTTGGCATTACCGCGGTTGAATCCATGGCGGCCGGGAGGCCGGTGATTGCCTATGCCGCCGGCGGCATCCTCGAGACGGTGAAAGAGGGAATCACGGGGGTGTATTTTCCCGAGGCTACTTGGGAATGTCTCGCCGAGGCAGTGGTGCGGTTCCAAAAGATGCAATTTGATCCGCCGCGTATCCGCGCGCACGCCGAGACGTATAGTACGGCACGGTTCCGTGAGGAGATACAGCGTTACATCACCCATGCATGGAAAACGTACAAGGAAAAAAATTCACTTCCGTGATAGCAATTGACCTTCGGCCTTTGATGGGTGTAAAGACTGGCGTGGGAGAATATACCGAACAGCTCGCGCGCGCATTGGTGGCGTGCAACCGGAGACCTGTGATGTTTTTTTCGAACGGGTCGAGGAAAGATGTATTCCAAAATCCGATCCTCTCTGTACCGCACATCCATACCAAAATACCGAATAAACTTTTTGATTTGACTGCGCGGTATTTCCAAAGGCCTCACATTGATGTACTCATCCGTAACGCATCTGGCAGAGAAGTGGCTGCGTTCCTCTCCCCGCACATCACGTCCGCGCCTGTCAGCCGTCGCTGCCGCAAGGTGCTCATCGTGCATGATTGTTCGTTCCGCTATCGCCATTTTTTTTCATTAAAAAAACAATATTGGCATTGGAGCATGGCAATTGCCCGCACCCTGCGCACCGCAGACCATATCATTGCCGTTTCGGAAAGCACGCGGCGGCAGATACTCCAATGGCTTCCGCTTGAGCCTGCGCGCGTGAGCGTGGTGGCGCCAGGGATTGACGCTTCGTTTTTGAGCCCACCCTCCGCATCAGTCATGGAAAAAGTGCGGCGGGCGTACCGCCTTCCTCCGCGGTTCATTCTCTTTTTGGGCACGCGCGAGCCAAGGAAAAATCTCATTACCCTTCTTGACGCATTTACCGCTGTCGCTCAGGAAAGGGAAATTGATCTCGTGATCGCAGGTCAGGCCGGTTGGCGCAACTATTCGCTCAATCGCGCCATTGCGCGCCATCCATTCAGATCCCGCATTCATCAAATAGGGTATGTGGCGGCAGCGGACAAAAATGCGCTCTATAGACTTTCCTCCTGTTTCCTCTACCCTTCCCTTTATGAGGGGTTTGGATTCCCGCCTCTTGAAGCGCTTGCCTGCGGCGTGCCCACCGTAGTGAGTTCCACCACTTCGCTCCCTGAAACGGTACATACCTGCGCGCTTATGGTAGATCCTTATAATAGCGGGGATATCGCGGCAGCCACGCTTTTTGCGCTTCATGATCAGCGTCATCAGGAGCGCGTCAAGGCGGAAGGGCCTGCGTATGCGCGCCAGTTTCAGTGGGAGAAGACAGCGGAAAAGGTGGCTGATTGCATTGAACAGGTTATTCGAGAGTATGCATAATATGCGTTCCTCATTGTTATGTTCATACACTCATTTAATGTTTTATAAAATGATCAATGCTCAAACCCCAATGACCAATTTTGGAAATTGGGATTTGGAGCTTGATTGGAAATTGGGATTTGGGATTTATCATATTGTGTATGCATATTGGTTTTGATGCGCGATTTGCAGGGATAGCGCAGGGGGGAGTGGGGCGCTATGTAGAGCGCGTCGTGAAGGCGTTTGGCGAGAGCAAAACGCAGTTTATCATGACGCTTTTTTTGCGGCGCGCAAATTGGGACCTTTTCCCGAACCTTGACGGGCGGTTTAGGCGGGTACTTGCCGATGTGCCGTGGTACGGATGGCGAGAGCAGCTTGTGTTGCCGGCGATTTTTCGGCGTGCGCACTGCGACGGTTATCACTTGCCCCATTTCAATGTGCCGCTATGGATGCCGCGCCCGTTCGTTTGCACGCTCCATGACCTCATCATGTGGGAGGAAACAGGCGCGCGCGTGAGTACGCGCATGAAGGCAGTCGCGCGGGCGAAAGAGCATGGCATGAAACTCGTGGTACGGCGCGTCCTGCGCCGTGCCGCGCATTGCGTAGTCCCTTCGCAATGGACTGCAGATCGCATTAAGCCTGTGACTGGGATTGCGCCGCGGCGCGTGTCGGTGATCCCGGAAGGCGCCGACGCACTCACGCACGTCACTCCGCGCCCTTGGAAAGAGGTCAATGCGCAGTATGGTATTGACGCTCCTTATGTCCTCTGCGTGGGGAGCGCGTATCAGCATAAACAAACTACCCTCATTATTGACGCGGTTGCTTCGCTTATCTCTTCGCATCCACTTCTCCATCTCGTCCATGTGGGCCCTCATCATCCTCTCTCTTTTGCGAGGGAGCTTGAGGATTATGGAAGGAGCATGTTAGGAAACCGCTATCACGAAGTGGGCGCGGTACCCGATGAAACGCTCACGACGCTCTATCGGAACGCATTCGCGTACATAAGCGCTTCTCGCATGGAAGGTTTTGCTTTGCCGGCGCTCGAGGCGATGTGGCACCGCACGCCTGTGATCGTCCCCAGGTTAAGCTGTTTTCCTGAAGTATTGGGAGATGCACCGCTCTATACGGTGTCGGGAGACCGCGCAAGTATTGTGTATGCGATTGACCAGCTTTTAAAGAGCCCTGATACTCGTGCAAGGTGCGCAGAACGTGGTACAATAGTGGCATCTCAATATCAATGGTTCCATCACGCGGAATCATTATTACATCTCTATACCACATTGCCGTGATGTCTCCGAAGAAAAAACTTGTCGTACATGACATTCCGATTGGATATACCCATAATCCAAAGGATGCGAACCCATCCCCTCATGTGATTGATTTGCGGGAGGAGAGCGACGCGCTGGCTCCGCAGTTCGTGCAAAAATACGAGACACCACAGACGCACCTCAACGCTCCTGTCCCGGAACCGTATCGGCGCGTGAAAAAACAGAAAAAGCACGCGCTGAAACTCAATTTCATGCGCAACACGCTCACGCTTGAGGAGCGTCTGGCGCGCATGCGGCGCCGCGCACGCTCCTGGAAAGAGCGTATCCTGAATATCAGCGTCAAGGTTTTTTCACCGGTGTCCACACAGAGCGCGTCTGTATTCAGTAGTATAAAAAATACGCTCAAGGATTCATCCGCGAAATCATTCAAATTATTCAGGCGCTCGTCGGCGCATTATACCGAGGAAGCGGCGGACGATGTCGCAGCTTTGGATGAGGGACGTGAGGCGCCAGATGCTCCCGTCGCGGTGGGCATATGGCGCAGAGCTGAAATCGTGACTTTTTTAAGCGTGCTTTGCGGCCTTATCATTACCGTCAAGGCCGCGGGCACTATTGATTATTACCGCCAGCTGCGCGGCTCCGTGCTGGGAGAAGCGGTGGAAGGCGTGCAGGCCTTAAGCCGCGCGCAAAACGCGTTTCACGAATCGGATATTCCGGAGGCGATTGCCTCATTCCTTGCGGCACAAGACAAATTCGCGGAGGTGAGCCGTACCCTGGATGATTTGCCTTTCTCATCGGTTCTGGAAAAAATTCCCCCCTTAAGGAGCAATGTTGCCCTCCTCAGCGTCGGCGAAGACTCGTCCCGCGCCGCAGAATATACGCTTCTCGCTTTTAAGGCGCTGGATGGCGTCAAGCAGTCCCTTGAGGGCGCGCGGGGGTTAAAGGCGGCGCTTGAAGGCGGGGAGGGGAGCGGCATGAACGTGCCCGTGAACGAACTGGAGAGAGCATCGCGGTATTTGGGGGAAGCGGTGACCGCATTGCGAGAAGCTAATCTTTCAGCGGCGACCATTAATCTTGAGGATCTGCCAGAGGAGTATCAGGGTTCAGTGGCGTCCTTTCTCACGCTCCTGTCACCTTCAGAACGCCTCTTGTCCCAAACACAGCGCGGCATTGCGTTATTTGCCTCCTTTTTAGGGAGTGAGCGCCCTCGAAGGATCATCGTCGCATTCCAGAATGACGCGGAATTGAGGCCCACTGGCGGTTTTATGGGGAGCTATGCGCTTCTAGACACCAACCGCGGAAGCGTGGAATCAATCGACGTTCCCGGCGGGGGCTTATACGACCTTAAGGGGAGTTTGCAGACAAGAGTGGATGCGCCATACCCCTTTCATTTGTTCAGTCCCGTATGGCAGCCCTGGAATGCGAATTGGTTTTTTGATTTTCCCTCGTCGGCGCGGACCTTGACGTGGTTTGTGGAAAAATCTCAAGGGCCCACGGTAGACGGCGTCATCGCTGTAACCCCAGTCCTCCTCGAAGATCTGCTCCGCATCACGGGGCCTCTCACGCTCCCCGAATACCAGCTCGTAGTAAGCGATAAAAATGTGCGCCGCGTGCTCCAAGATGCGGTGGAGGTGGAGTATGATAAATCCATAAACCGCCCGAAGCAAATTATCGGCGACTTGTTGCCTCTTATTTTAACGCGTGTCTCTTTTGCCTTTGCGGAGAATTTTCCTCAACTGTTAAATTCGCTTGCCGCGGCGCTCGACCGTCACGACCTGCTTCTGTGGTCCTCGTTTGAGGGAGACCAAAATATGATCAATGCATCAGGATGGGGTGGAGTGGTTGAACCCACTGCTTCGGATTATCTTGCGCTGGTGCATACGAATATCGGCGGCGGCAAGACTGATCGGGTGATGGCAGAACGCTGGGAGCGCACTATGACACTCGCTCCTGATGGAACTGGTGAAGCGTTTTTGGCCGTGACTAGAGAGCATCGGGGCGACGCTGCAGACCTTTATGAAAAAGTGCATAACGTGGATTACGTGAGAATCTTCGTGCCCAGGGGAAGCGTGTTCTTGGGCGCAGAGGGATTTACTACTCCGGATGATGCGCTGTTTAAATATGATGAAACGCTTCCTGTCTATCCCGAGCTTGAGCACATGATCGCGTCGACAAAAATTGATGATATCAGCGGGATAAGAATCACCGAAGAGCACGGATTTACGGTGTTTGGAGGCTGGGTCATGACGAAAGTGGGCGGAAAAAGCGTCTATCGCGTCCATTACCGCATTCCTCCTGTGGTGAAATTTGAGCGCGGCGCCCTCCCGCTTTTTGCGGGAGAAGCCCGTAGGTACGAACTTTTTGTCCAGCGGCAACCTGGCGCGCTTGATACCCCGTTCACTAATACACTCACGGTGCCTCCGGAGTGGGGCAATGAGGTGTTGTTCAATGGAGCATCTTCGAACATGGCCGGCAATAGTATAGCGCATGAATATATTATTGATCGTGATATGATTTCTACCCTTGTATGGCAGTGATAAGGTCTATCCTTCAAATAAATATTCACTAACACTTTCTCTACACTCAGGAACACGCAATTTTTTTGCGGACGCAACCAAACGCCCCTCGCGCTTATACCAATCTGACATTGGCATAAGTCCTCGAAAGATTGGCATCCCTTCGCTTCTTTTTGAAATTAGCGAGTTGCTCATCAAGGATTGACGCATGAGGATTGATCGATTATAGTGGAGGAGGCGACAGAAATGTCGCTGCGAAAAGGCTGCGGAAATAAAAGTACATGGGTACTGAAACATGAGGAACATCAGTTCCTCGCCAGCAGCCTCTCCGCAGAGAAATCGGAGCCGCGGGTGCGGCTTTTCTCTTATCAAGAATGGGATGGTTCGATAGAAAGATTTATCGTATCGGAATTTTCAGCCAAAGGCTGATCTGCCTCTGGCACGACAATTTCCGCGTTATTCCGCGATTAAGGCACGCGTGACGATCTGCGTGAATCTGCGGTTAGCGCCGACTGAAGGAAGGCCTAACAAGATGACCCAAGGCATTGGCAAGGGAGCATTCATCATCGGGATATTTACGGTTCTGTCCCGCGTGGCAGGCCTTATGCGGGAAAGGCTGCTCGCATCCATGTTTGGCGCGGGGCCGGTGACCGATGCGTATTTTGCCGCGTTTAAAATTCCCGATTTTATTTTTACCATTCTCGTGCTCGGGGCGCTCTCTGCCGCATTCATCCCCGTCTTTATCAAAGTGAAAGAAGGTGAAGGCGAGGAGCGCGCGTGGCGCGTGGCGGGGAGCGTACTCACGATACTCACCCTCACCCTCACGCTCCTCGCGCTCATCGCCAACATAGCCGCGCCCTTGCTGGTACGAGTGTTGGTGCCGGGCTTTTCGGAGGAGCATATGATGCTCACCGTGCGCCTGACGCGGATCATGCTGGTGTCCATCATTTTCTTCGGCGCATCCAATGTTTTAAGCGGGGTGCTCAACGCGGCGCACCGGTACGTCGCGCTCTCGTTGGCCCCTATATTCTACAATGGCGGCATTATCATAGGCATTGCCGTGTTTGCCCGAGCGTGGGGACCGGTGGGATTGGCGTTTGGCGTGGTCTTGGGAGCGTTTTTGCATTTCCTGGTGCAAGTCCCGAGCGTATATGCGCTTTCACGCGGGCAGCTCAAGCTTGGTTTTGTCTATGACCACGCAGTGAAGCGCATTATGGCGCTTATGGGCCCTCGCATGCTCGGCCTCGCCGCATCGCAGATAAACACCCTCGTCGTGATTGCGCTTGCGTCTGTCATGGCAACGGGATCGGTCGCGGTATATAATTTTGCGTTCAACCTGGTGAGTTTTCCTTCAGGCGTCATCGGAATATCGTTTGCGGTCGCGGCATTCCCCTACTTTGCCACGCATGCGGCGCGGCAAGAGATTGGCGAGTTTGGCGCGCGGTTCAGAGTGAGCGTCTCCCATATTCTCGCCGCATTGGTGCCGCTCTCGGTGTTTCTGATCATGCTGCGCGCGCAAGTGGTGCGCGTTCTCCTAGGCACCGGGGCATTCGATTGGACTGATACGGTGCTCACCGCCAATACCATGGGACTGCTCGCCATTTCGCTCTGCGCGGACGGGATCATTCCTTTGCTTGCGCGTTCTTTCTACGCGTTCCAGGATACCTGGACGCCGGTAAAAATCGGGGTGAGCGCGGTAGCGTGTAATGTGGCGCTCGCCTTATTATTGCGTGGATTCGGAGTAGAAGGCATCGCGCTCGCGCTCGCGGTGACTCAAATCATCCAAGGGATAATACTTGCCGCATGTTTGAATAAAAAAATACCCGGCCTTTTCGATTTCTCTTTTGCGGAAGGATTCGTGAAGATGGTGATATCAGCCGCGGGCGGTGCGGCGGTGTTGCAGCTTTTAAAGGGCCCGATTGCCTCATTCGTGGACATGGAGACTGGGGTGGGCGTACTCATGCAGGGATTGGGCGCGGGTTTGGGAGGCATGGTGATGTATTATTTTCTCGCGCGTTACTTCAAGTGCGCTGGCGTTCCTTCATATCAAGAATTATTACATTTTATCAAACGGCGTTAAGGTGACTTTCACGTGAATACACATATTAGAAATTTTTGCATCATCGCGCATATCGACCACGGCAAGTCGACGCTTGCCGATCGTTTTTTGGAATTAACCGAGACCGTAGATAAACGGCAAATGAAGGAACAGTTTTTGGATAAGATGGACCTGGAGCGCGAGCGGGGCATCACTATCAAGCTGGCGCCAGTGAGAATGAGGTATAGGCCAAAAATTTCAAATGACGAATTTCAAATGACAAATAAAATCCAAAATCCCAATGACAGAAATTTGGAAATTGGGAATTTGGATTTGGAAATTACAGATTCAGATTACATTCTGAATCTGATCGATACTCCCGGTCACGTTGATTTCTCTTATGAGGTGTCTCGATCTCTTGCCGCCGTGGAGGGGGCAATACTGCTCGTTGACGCGACTCAAGGGATTCAGGCGCAAACCATCGCGAATTTAACCCTCGCGGTGGCGCAGGGGCTCACCATTGTGCCTGCGTTGAATAAGATTGACTTGCCCAATGTGGCAATAGAAGACACGATTAATGCAGTGTCCCAGTTGGTCGGTTGTTCAGTCGATGAAGTATTGAGAGTTTCCGGAAAAACAGGTCAGGGTGTTGAAGAACTGCTTAAAGAAGTGGTGCGCAAGGTGCCGCCACCCAAAGGGTCGCAGAGCAACCCCTTGGCCGCGCTCATTTTTGATTCGCAATACGATACCTACCGCGGGGTGATCGCTTATGTGCGCGTCGTGGAGGGGGAAGTGAAGAAGGGCGATACCATCATGATGATGGGAACGGGAGTGAGCACCGAGGTGTTGGAGATAGGGGTTTTAAGTCCGTGGTTTGCCCCAGTATCTGCGCTCCATCTGGGGGAAATCGGCTATATCGTCACGGGGCTCAAGGAAGTGCGCCAATGCCGCGTGGGTGATACTATTACCTTGCCCGGAAGGAAAGCGGCGCGTCCTTTGCCGGGGTATCGCGAGGTGCGCCCTTATGTCTTTGCGGGGCTCTTTGCCCAAGATGGCGAGGCGGAAGGCTTGAGGGACGCGATTGAAAAACTGCAATTGAATGACGCCTCCCTCACCTATATGCCCCAGCGCTCGACTGCATTGGGATTCGGGTTCAGGTGCGGGTTTTTAGGCCTTTTGCACCTTGAGATCGTGCTGGAGCGGCTCCGCAGGGAGTATGGTTTAGAGATTATTGCGACCGTGCCTAATGTCGAATACAGGGTCGTTGTGAGGGGTACGCCAATTCTTGCTGCGGAACTCGCCCGCCCTTCGGTCGTCGTCCCGATAAGCCCCCAGTCCAACCAAAACCAGCTTATCGGGACTGGCTCAAACAGTCCTCGCGGCGAATTGTCGCACCCCTCTCGCTTAGGAGAGAGAAGTGAAAAGAGTTATGTTACTATGGAGGAACTGAATAGTATCGGTGCATTGGAAGTGAAAATGCCGCAGGAATTTCCCGACCCGTCCCGCATAGAGAAAGTATTTGAACCATGGGCGCATGTGACTGTGATCACCCCGCCCTCCTATATCGGCAACATTATACAATTCATGCAAGGGATGCGGGGGGAAGCGCGGAACACGGAATATCTTGCGGACAGAAAAGCCGTCCTCCACTACGATTTGCCGCTCTCCTCCATCATTGTGAATTTTTACGATAATTTGAAAGGCGCGAGTCAAGGATACGCCTCCATGGATTATGACCTCGCGGGATTCAGGGAGGCGGACATCGTAAAGCTCGATATGCTTATTGCAGAACAAATGGCTCCTGAATTATCGGTGCTTATGGATAAAAGCGAGGTGCAGCGGCGCGCGCGCAGTATGGCGGAGCTGCTGAAAGAATTAATCCCGCGCCAGATGTTTGCGGTGAAAATCCAGGCTGCGGTGGGAGGCAAGATCATCGCCAGCGAAACACTGTCTGCCATGCGGAAGGACGTGACGGCGAAACTTTCCGGCGGCGATGTGACGCGGCGGCGGAAACTGCTCGAAAAACAAAAAAAGGGCAAGAAGAGAATGGCCCAGTTTGGAAGCGTGGAAATTCCTCCGGATGCGTACCGCAAGCTGCTGCAAAGGACTTGAGTGTTCGTATTAGGTATCAGGTATTACGTATTATGGATCCATCATATACCTAATACGTAATACATAATACGAGATTCGATCACAGCGGTGAGGTGAACATGAACGCGATGAAACTCAAGATGACGATGAGCGAAACGATTGTCCACGCGACGCGAATTTTCTTTTTTGATATCATAGAGTGGGGGGAGTAAGAATTAAGAATTTAGTATCTAGAAATGATTACTTTTTAAATACTCACGTTTCACTCGAACCTGGATTCTAGCTTCTATATTCTATGTTGAAGTATACCAAATTTGTAAGGGAAGATGAAGTCCTTATCGCCGTCGTCAGGCGTTCGTGGTGGGGGCATATGGGCCAGATGAGCGTGGTATTTTTGTTGGTATTTATCACTTCATTGCTCAGTGTTTCGTTTCTCGGGGGGTCAACTTTGTTAAAGATTTTGTTCTTTTTATTGGCGGCCGGCACGATCTGGAGGGCACTAGTGCTCTGGATGAGTGTCCGCTATGAGGTCTTGCTCATAACCGATCGCCGCATTATTGATGTGGATCAGAGGGGCCTCTTCCGCCGCACGGTCACCGACGCGGTGTATAATCGCATCACTGATATTACCTGGAGCAAGAGCGGCATCAAGGAAACTTTCACCGGGTGCGGCGGCATCCTGATCACTACTGCGGGGTCCGCGTCCGCGATTGAGATACGCCCTGTCCGTGACCCTAAAGGCGTGCAGGAATTGATACGCGACGTGGCAGAGGCGTACGAGCATCTCTTTAACGCTGACAAACGCGGACTTCACGCAGACCTGCCTGCGCAGACAGGCTGACGTAGACAATGAGCGCTGAACTTGATTTATTTTGATCATAGACAAGTATATGAAACGTAGATCTCCGTTTATACGATTGTTGCTGAAGCCATCTACCATGGCGGCCATTTTCGTGATTTTTCTTTTTATGAGTTATGGCTACGTCATGACCTTGAAGCGCGGCCGCGAGATTGGTGGACGCGTGAGTACGCTGCAAAGCGACATCGCAGAGTTGACGAAGCGCAAGGAAGAATTGCGGGAGATAAAGAAATTAACCGAATCATCTGAATTTGTGGAACGGGAAGCGCGGTCTAAATTAGGCTTGAAGAAGAAAGGGGAGCATGTCATAATCGTGCCGAGCGATACCATACAACCTGTGGTGCGTGAAAACGCGGATGGTGATGACAGTCAGTCGTCGGAATATCAGAATTCATCGTATCCAAAGCGGTGGTTTACTTATTTCTTTTCTGAAAAGGACAAAAGCTCAGTGCAGTAACGGTTAACCATTCAGTATGCGGGATTAGGGCGCTTAAAAAAATAACCTTTCCAATATAATCTTTATCTCATCACCATATGACGACTATAAGCCTTATTATAGCCCCAAGTGGTGAATATGTTATTTTTTTACGGCGCCTTAGTGTAGTGGCAGTCG
>Ga0156063_143_pt7 | contig 11818 bp, 14 predicted proteins | sample RifCSPlowO2_02_FD_107716 | JGI IMG/M metagenome (GOLD analysis project Ga0156063, IMG submission 107716) | Candidatus Uhrbacteria bacterium RIFCSPLOWO2_02_FULL_49_11
TGAAGCTCGAGCCGCAATTGCCACTTCTCGCGCAGGGGAAGCCTTCAGACGAGGCGGATCCGCATTTTTGGCTTGATCCGGGAAGGATGATACTTGCGACGTCTGCCGTCAGGGATGCCATTTCTGATAAAGACCTTCCGCATAAGGATCAATATTGGGTTCAAACATCATTTTTTCTGGAAACGCTTGGCATGATAGACCGTGATTTTAGGGAACGGTTCAAAGGGGTGGCAAGTAAAGCAATCGTGAGCAGTCATTTATCCATGGCGCACTTTGTTTCTTCATTTGGCCTTGAATGGGTGGGAGCAGTCGTGGAAACGCCGGGGAGCGAGCCGAGCATAGGACATGTAAACGCGTTAGTGAATCGTATGCGACGGGATCGCGTGCGTGCGGTGTTCGGCGACAGTGAAAACGACGTTCGCGCAAAAGAAGTTGCGCAACAAGCTCAAGCGCCGTTTGTGGTGTTTAATCCCCTTGAAACCGCAAGCACGACCGCCGTTGAGTCGTATGAAACGGTCATGCGCAGGAACATGATGGGGATGTCGCAAGCGTTGCATTATGAGCCGTTAACGGAGTAGGATCGGGAATTAAGAATCTAGAATTTAGAAAAAAACAAAAAATGATGATAGCGGGGACTAGTTCACCGGTAGAACGCTCGGTTCGGGACCGAGAGGTAGAGGGTTCGATCCCCTCGTCCCCGATTTTAAATAAAGTTCACAATGTGTATTATTATTATTTTATAAATATATGAAAGGCTATATTGCGAATATCGAAAAAACCACGTTGGAGAATGAAAATTTCCGCACAGTGCTCTATACCGCACACCACAGCCAGCTGGTGGTGATGAGCCTTAATCCTCGGGAGGAAATCGGCGAAGAAGTGCACACGCTCGACCAGTTCATCAGGATCGAGGAAGGGGAGGGGTTGGCTGTGCTTGATGGCGTGGAGCATGTCCTTCATGATGATTATGCCGTGCTCATACCCGCGGGCGCCAGACACAATGTTATCAATACTTCATCGGAAAAACCGATGAAACTCTATACCCTTTATTCTCCTCCTGAACACCAGGACGGGGTGGTGCGCAAGACCCGTGAGGAAGCGATGGCGAAAGAAGAGCATTTTGACGGCAAGACGACGGAGTAAACGATGCAGATCTCGATGTTTTTTTGGATTCCCACTTTCATGGGAATGATAATTTGTGCTGATTATTTATGAAACAGGTAACGAAACAAACTTTTTCACTTCTCTGGCGTCATGCGAGGCCGTACAAGAAGCTCCTTTCGTTCATGATCGCGATGCTGGCGATGGGCATGATACTCGAAACGGTGGTCCCGCTTTTCTATAAGCGGTTTTTCGATTTGTTAAGCGACGGTTTAGTCCCGCGTGCGGCGCACACCGGCGCGCTTATCCGCACCATTATCGTGATCCTGCTGTTGTACCTGGTGGAGTGGATCCTCTGGCGCGTTACCACCTTTGCGAATAATTACTTCCAGCCGCGCGTCATGTCTGACATCCTTAATTCCTCGTTTGAATATCTCCATGCCCATGCCTACGGCTTTTTCGTAAACCGCTTTGTGGGGGCGCTGGTGCGCAAGGTCAATCGCCTCGTGGATGCGTTTGAAAGCATTGCCGACAGGATCTGCTGGGATCTGTTGCCCATGGCAATTCGCATCGTGTCCATTCTCATCGTGCTGTGGTTCCGCAGCACCACCGTCGCGCTTGTCATGATGGTATGGATTGTTTTTTATCTTGCCGTGAATTACGCGTTTACGATGTTCAAGCTCAAGTACGACGAACAGAGCGCGACGGTTGATTCGCGGGTCACTGCGCATTTGGGCGACACGATTACGAACAATGTCAACATTAAGCTTTTTACTTCCTTAGCGAGCGAATTGCGTTCGTTCAAGCGCATCACCACAGACCAGTTTAAGATCAGGAAGTTCGTATGGGATTTAAGCGCAATTCTTGAGGCGATCCAGGCGCTGTTTATGATTTTCCTTGAGTATGCGATTTTCAGGATTGCCATACGCTATTGGGCAATGGGGGTTTTTAGCATCGGCGATTTCGTGCTCATCCAGGCGTATCTTCTGCAGATATTCAACCGCCTCTGGGATTTCGGCCGCATCATCCGCGATATTTACAAGCGTTTGGCGGATGCCGAGGAAATGGTGGAAATACTCCATACGCCGCACGCGGTGCAGGATTCATCGAGCGCGAAAAGGCTCGTGATAAAAAAAGGAGAGGTTGATTTTCGGAAAGTGCATTTTACCTATACGGGAGCGCAGGACGTGCTCCATGATTTTTCCCTGCTGATACGCCCCGGGGAAAAGGTGGGCTTGGTGGGGCCGTCGGGGGCAGGCAAGTCCACCATTACCGCTCTTCTTTTCCGTTTTTATGATGTCACGAAAGGAGGCATTCATATTGACGGCATTAATATTAAAGCAGTGACGCAGCGGTCGTTGCGCGAGAATATCAGTTTGGTGCCGCAGGATCCCATTCTTTTCCATCGCACGCTGATGGACAATATCCGCTATGGCAGGCTTGATGCCGCGGATGCGGAAGTATTCCGTGCGGCAAAGCTTGCGCACTGCGATGAATTCATTCAACGGATGCCGGATGGTTATTTGACGTATGTGGGAGAGCGGGGAATAAAGCTTTCAGGGGGAGAGCGCCAAAGGGTGGCGATTGCGAGAGCGATCCTGAAAAACGCGCCGATCTTGGTTCTCGATGAGGCGACCTCGAGCCTTGATTCGCATTCCGAAGCGATGATCCAGGACGCCTTGGAAAAATTGATGGCTGATAAGACCGTCATTGTCATTGCGCACCGGCTTTCCACAATCATGAAGATGGACCGTATCGTGGTGGTCAAGGAAGGCCGCATCACGGAGCAGGGGACTCATGATACGCTCCTGACGAAGCATCGCGGCACCTACCGCATGCTTTGGCGCTTGCAAGCAGGCGGGTTTATTAAATAACTGCTTATGAAATTCTCAAGTCCCGCATTTCAACATGAAGGAACGGTTCCCGCGTTGTACACTTGTGACGGAATAGACGTAAACCCTCCATTTACCATAGAAGGGGCGCCAGAGCAAGCCCGGAGTCTTGCGCTCGTGGTGGACGATCCTGATGCGCCAAGAGGCGATTGGGTGCATTGGACCGTGTGGAATATTTTGCCTTCAACGACTCGCATTGAGGAAAATGCGGTGCCCCCAGGCGCCGTGGAAGGCATGACCGATTTTGGCAAGTCTGGATGGGGAGGCCCGTGCCCACCCGCAGGAGTGCACCGCTACCAATTCAATCTCTATGCGCTGGATAGCACGCTCTCGCTTTCCAGTGCCGCAAAGAAACGCGATCTTGAGCACGCAATGGAAGGGCATGTGCTCGCGCATGCGGTGCTCGCAGGGAAATATTCAAGAAGATAATTCCTGTTCAGGCATTGCCATAATAATCCGTTGCACCTCCTCGAGGGTTTTTACCTTAACAAGTTCCTCGCGGATTTTTTTTGCGCGCGGCAATCCCTTCACATACCACGCCAAGTGTTTGCGCATTTCAATAATGCCGTACGGGCCCTTGGTCTCAAGCGCGAGTTTTACGTGTTCCATGATACATTGTTTTTTTTCGTCCCAGGTCGGCTCGTGAAAAGCGCCTGATGCGAGATATTCTCGGATCTGCCGGAAAATCCAAGGCCGCCCCAGCGCCCCGCGCGCAATGCCCAATCCGTCCGCATGCGTGGCCTCAACCATTTCTTGCGCCGTTTCAGGGCTTAAGATGCCGCCGTTTGCGATCACTATCCCTTTGAATACCCTTTTCACCGCAGCAATCATGCCAATATCCGGCTCGCCGTCGAAGGGCAACTCATACGAGCGGCCGTGGATCATGACTGCCGATACGGGCAGCGACTTGATTCTTTCCACGAGATCAACCGCGGTTATTTTTTTCTTATTATCATTGATGCTCGCGCGCAGTTTGACGGACACAGGAAGGGCGGTGGCATCACACACCGCAGCGATGAGCTCGGCGCAGTGCGCGGGATTGCGCATCAGGCTCACTCCTCCGCCATGCCGCGTCACCTTGTACGCGGGGCAGCCGAAGTTAATATCAATGCCCGAGAACCCCATGCCCTCCACTGACTCTGCTGCCGCATGAAACACTGACGGGTCATTGCCGAAAATTTGGCATACAACCGGCTGCTCTCCGGTTGAGAAAGAAAGCATCTCCTGCGTTTTTTTGCTGTGCCGCGCAAGCGCATTGGCGGATGCAAATTCCGTATAGATGACATCCGCGCCGAACCGTTTGCACATGGTGCGGAACGCGAGGTCCGTGACTCCTGCCATGGGTGCAAGAGCAAGGAAGGGTTTTGGCAATTGTGTCCAGAAATTTTTCATAAGACCAGCTATAAGCATACGATAACTAAAACGGTTGTCAAAATGCCACCTTATGATATGGTATACTATATATCATTACCCATCTGCTTGATTAGCAATTTTAAGAGTATATGGTAAATTATGCGCCGCTTGCCGACCGAATGCGGCCCGAGCGGCTGGAAGATTTTGTCGGGCAGGAAGATCTCCTAGGGAAGGGGACTTTTTTGCGCCGCGCGATTGAGGAAGATCGCGTGCCTTCTATGATTTTATGGGGGCCTCCCGGTTGCGGTAAAACCACGCTTGCGCACGTGATCGCGCGGATCACGAAGGCGGAATTCGTTTCGTTGCCCGCGACATCGAGCGGGGTGGAAGAGTTGCGAAAGATAATAGAGCGCGCCGAAAGCGGGGTACGCTTGGGGGTAAAAACAGTCCTGTTTATTGACGAGATCCACCGCTGGAACAAAGCGCAGCAGGACCGGCTGTTGCCTTATGTAGAGAAGGGCGTGATAACGCTCATCGGCGCGACAACCGAGAATCCCTCGTTTGAGGTGAATTCGGCGCTGCTTTCCCGCGCGCGCGTGTTTGTATTGAAACAGCTTAACGAAGAGTCGCTCAGGAAAATTTTGGAACGGGCGCTTCATGAAGTGGGCGGAAAAATTTCAGACGATATATCGGACTTCATCGCTGCGCAGGCGCATGGGGATGCCCGATTCGCATTAAATACGCTGGAAGCGTGTTTTGATGAAGGGGAAGTTATTACCATAGAGAAGATTAAACAGATTTTGCAGAAATCCCACCTGTTGTATGACAAGAAAGGCGAGGAACATTATAATATCATTTCCGCTCTGCATAAATCCATGCGCGGGGGAGACGCGGATGCCGCAGTGTATTGGCTCGCGCGGATGCTCGAAGGCGGCGAAGATCCGCTCTACGCGGCACGGAGGATCGTAAGGTTTGCCTCGGAAGACATTGGCCTTGCAAATAACACGGCGCTCCTCGTCGCAAATGCCGCGTTTGACGCGTGTCACAAGCTGGGTATGCCCGAGTGCGCGGTGCACCTAGCCCAGGCGGTGATGTACATGGCGCTGTCGAAAAAGAGCATTGTTGCGTATGAAGCGTATGAAAAGGCGAAACAGGATGTGGAGAAGTACGGCGCCTTGCCCGTGCCGCTCCATATCCGCAATGCGCCCACGCAGCTGATGAAAGATTTGAATTACGGCAAAGGGTATAAATACACGCCGCATTTCGAGGGCGACGCGGGCACACAGGATTATCTGCCGGCAGAGCTGAAGGGAAAGAGATACTATAATGAAAATCCAAAATCCAAAGATCAAAGCTCAAAATGAAGGTGTCCCTACGGGACGATTCCTCAATATTTTTACTTTTTAATTTTCATTTTGGTTTTTGGGTTTTGCATTTTACATTATTATGCGCTTCTGGTTTCTGCCCATAAGTTGGGCTTTTCTCATCTTCCTCGGATCCTCCATCCACGGCGGATCAATACCCGCGCCGGTGTCTGTGGCGAGCCAGGCGCTCCATGCGTGCGAATATGCGGTATTGGCCTACCTTATCGCGCGTGCGTTTTCGCAAACAAAAAAAGAGCGATATCCGCTCAAGAAGATTTTAGTTGTTGCGTTTACCATCAGCGTGCTGTACGCGGCTACCGATGAATTCCACCAATTTTACATACCAGGCCGCCATCCAGATCCCTTAGATTTACTCATGGATGCCCTGGGAAGCGGGGCGGGAGTTTTTCTCTGGTATTTGTTTGTCCGGAGGAGGTTGAACGATATAAGATGGGGTTAAATCGGTTATTTACTGTTCGGTGTTATAACCATGCCGAAGAGATAACAATTCTCGCCAAACCATTGTTTCTTGAGCAAGAATCGCTCCTCAAATCCCATGGCTACATAGAATCCTTTCGCGTGATATCGCGTAAGGCTCCAGCACCATAATTTTGGCATTTTTTCTTTTTTGCATTTTTGTATTGCGAATTGTATGAGGCGCCTTCCCGTACCTTTTTGACGCGACGCGATGGTGTCAATTTGGTATGAGCCTTCGATAGGCTCGAGGCACATGGCCCCGATGGGTTGATTTCCTTTTAATGCAATAAAGTACCAGCCTTTGGAAACGAGCGCGGCAATGCGTTTCGTGTCAGAGAAGCGGTAGTGTTCGGTATCAAGGACAGAAATGATGCGTGCAATCGAGGAAATGTGTTTTCTTGATGCTTTGATGATTTTCACAAGTTACGTAATTAATTAAATAAATTTTTACCGTGAGGCACGGCGAGGTGAAATGGTGATGCCTAGGATAGAGAGCTCTTTTTTAAATTGGGTGAAATTGCGGTAGTGGATGCCATGCATGCCAAGTTTTTTGGCGGCGGTGACATTTTCTTTTTGGTCGTCAATAAAAGCGCATTCTTCAGGTTTTTTGCGCATTTCGCGGAGGAGCGCGCGATAGATCGCTTTTGATGGTTTTGCCGCTCTCGCACCGTAGGAAGTGACAATCGCATCAAAATATTTTTCAAGGTGATGATTGGCAATAGTTTCCTCCAGCCAATCCTCGATGTGGTTCGATAAAAGACCAGTAGCGTAATGGCGTTTCAACGCGGTAATCAGCTGCAGCATGTGCGGGCGCATTTTGTGATGCGTGGTGATTTCTTGGCGCAGCAGATGAGTCTCCTTGCCTAAATAATCTGATATTGTTCTCCAGAACAATTTTGAAGATATTTTGTTTACTCTCGCTTTGCGCCATGTTTTACGTAACAGTTGAATGGTTTTATGTTTGTCCACATGGTATTTTTTTGAAAGTATGCTGCCGAGCTCTTCCCATGTCTTTATATCAGTGAGCACTCCTCCTGCATCGAAAATGATTGTGGTGATCATAAATGATAGGGTTAGTGATGACCTATGGGCTACATTTAGCTCATTTTCCGATTAATTACATTCAGTATAACCTTGCTTAGAAAAGAAGAAAAGGCGGTATGGGGCGTTATTTGGTTATAACGAAGAAATTTGGTATAGTATATCCATTGAGAAAATCCTAAATTCTAAATCCGAGACCCTAATAATAAAGTAACATTGAAGCCATGAATGACGAACAATGGGAGTCCACCATTGACCGGATTGAACAGAAATTCCGCATCTCTGACCGGAAGCGGGAGGAGCGCGGGGAAGGGGAGGGTGTGGTGGAATGGGTGGTCTTTATGACGCCCCAAGGAAAGGTGAGGCTGGAGCGTACCGTCAAGCCGCGCGTGGTGGGGGAGCATTCGGAGCGGTCGAAGCGCATCGGGAGCACGGCTGTGATCAAAAAAATTTATGATCCTGACGACCTCGTGAGCTTCATGCGCGCATACCTCTGGGATGAGGGCGCTTCAAGCTGGAGCGAAATAAAAGGCGAAGGATTTTCCGCAAATTTATAATTTGTTTTACTAACAATAATCGTTAAAAATAACAATAGTAGCGTGGTAGCTTGTCTGCCGCCCACGTGGTCGGAGACGAGCCTGCCTGTGCAGACAGGCTCCGACGCTGCAGAGAGAAATGCCACTTTATTTTAAGTTCACCATATGAAAAAACAAACACCCTCATCAACCAAATCGCTTCCCTTTCCCTATCGCTCCTTCCGTCTTTCGCGGCAAGGGAAAATAGCGTTTCCCCCCATGCGTCAACTGGTGGAATTGCTGCATAAGCCGTGGGGTATTTTTTTCCTTAGCATAGTGCTTATTATTAATTATTCCTGCGTCTCGATGCTTGCGACTATTCCGGTGCTCGCCAATACTCCTGTAGAGAACATGCTTTTGATACGAAGCGATTCCACCAAGTCATTGAGCGTGAAATATAAAGATGAAGCGCCGGTGATCTTAGCGCGCTATTTGGCGCATCGCGGCCAGTTTGCGGCGAAACTTTCTCAAGAATCATATATAAAGGAAGATGTGGATGTGTGGCTCGCAGAAATTAAGAATGAGAAAGGGTTGCTGCTCACCTATAGCGTCCCTCAAAGTCTTAAAGAGGTGCATTTGGGGCTCGTGATCGCAATGGGGACTGATGAACAGGCGGCAGCGCAGTATCTCGCCGCGTGGGAAGGCGACACCGCGGCCGGGAAGGAAGCCGAAAGCGAATTTAGAAACGCAGAGGAGCGTCTCATCATGGTATACCAGCTTGCACCGTGGTTGAGTAAGTAAAGTGTAATACCCAGCGATACAATATCCAAGAGGGGGGACGGTTTTGGCAGCGAGGAGAAGATTAGCATTGAGAAATCCCAAGTCCTAATGACCAATTTCCAATAAAATCTCAAATCCCAATAGTGGTCATCGGACATTCGGATTTAAGTAATTTATTGGGTATTGGGATTTGGTTATTGGGATTTTTCAATAATGGTATGGATTTACCTTCAGTCGTGCAGGGGATTCATCAGGAAAGCAAGAGCAACGATTCGGTGGGAAGCATAGTCGCGCGCCACTATGGCCCGTTTGTGCTTATTGCGGCGGTGTTTGGCGCAATGCTCGGAATATGGCGCTGGGTGGATTTATGGTGGCTGTTTTTGGCGGTCGAATTGTTTATAATCCTTGTGGCGTATCGCATGTCCTACAAAAAAGGAGAAGGGCCTTTATTTCGGTGGCATGCGGCAATTCCTCTTATTTCTGTCATTGCAGGAAGCGGGTTGCTTATCATGGTGAGCGGGGGCGTATTTCGCGGCATGATCGCGGGCTTAGTAGCACTTAGCATCGGTGCGCACTTGCGGGGATTCGTGAAGTATCAGGAAGCGCCCAGCGCGTTGAGGGCGCTCTATTGCGAGAATGTGGGATGGTTTATCGCCTCCTTCGGAGTATTCGCGTTATGCGCGACCTTAAGCGGCGCCTTGACATTTGTCCATTTCTCTCTGGGAGGCGTATTGGGCCTGGTATTTTTGGGTACTTTTCTTTTCACCCGCCACGCATTAGAGTATTCGGCTCTGTCGTCCAAGAATCGCAGTCACGGCAGATGGGTGCTTAGCCTTTGTATCATGGAAAGCATGGGAGTGTTTGTTTTAATGCCTTTCACGCCCTTACTTCTCGCAGGGCTTATCCTCCCTCTCTATGTGGTAATGCTCGAGCTCGTACGGAAGCCCGCGTCTTTCATAAAACGCAGTTCGCAGATGTTGGGTGCATCAGTGGTTGCGGGCGTATGGATATTATTATTATCGACGGCGCGATGGCCATAAGGAAGAATCGTTACAAGCAATAATAATGTCACTATTAATTTATTATTAGAGGCTAAAATATATGTCCCCCAAACCCAAAACACCGACTGCGACCCAAGAGATATCGAGTGAACAGCGCGTCAATGTGCGCGATGACGCGCTTGCGGCTGTGTATGCGAAACCACATCATTTTGAACTTCCTCACGAGCCGCGCGGCTTGGGAGTGATCGCCAATGCGCTCATCGCCGCGTTATTCGGCATGATTGCGGGGATCGTGGGCCTTTTATTCCTCATCTCGGGAGCGTTTTCCCGCGTGCCGTATTTGGGGTCTATTGATGTGGCGGCACTGGTACCCAGTGCGCCGGTGACCATTGAACGCACGGAGAAGGTGTCGATTGCCGTAGATGAGCGCGCAAGCACAGTATTGAAACGGATTCAACCCAGCGTGGTGGGCGTCTATGCGACAAAGGATTTGAGCAAGGATCTCACGGGCCTTATCAATTCAGCGGCCTCACCCCTTGCCACCGGCATCGCGCTCACGAGCGACGGGTGGGTGCTCGCGGCCGGGGATTTAAGCGATGAATCGGCCGGGCCTTTGACAGTCATTACCCAAGACGGAAAAACGTATGCGGCAGAGCGCCGCGTGCAGGATAAGGCAACGGGCTTGTGGTTTGTGAAGGCAAGCACCTCGCTGTTTGTGGCTGCGCCGTTTACGCGCAGCGAGTCGCCGCTCGAGGCAGGATCATCAGTGCTTATCCCCTCGTTCCAAATCGGGACGCGAGGGGCGGCCTTTGCGGGCACAGTTGCGGGATTGAGCGTGCTCACGGTGCGTGACAGCGATCGACTGGAATCCCGTCTGACGCTCGCGGTGCCGCTGAAGGGAAACGCGCTTGGTATGCCGTTGGTTTCATTAGCCGGAGAGGTCGGCGGAATGGTGAGCGCGCAAGAGGGGAGTATAGTGCGCGCAGTCCCCCTAGCATCTCTTCAGTCGATTATTGACCGGATACTGAAGGAAGGCGATGCGCGCCGTCCTCAAGTGGGCATGCATTATATTGAACTTTCCAGCGTTGCCGATGTGGCATTTACCCTTACTCACGGCAGGAGATTCGGCGCGCTGTTGGTGAAAAACGGGGATGTGCCGGCGATAACGCCGAAATCAAATGCAGAAACCGCAGGTTTGAAAGAAGGCGATATCGTGATAAAAGTTGACGGGGACGAGGTGACTGACGAGACGGATCTCGCCACCCTCATCCAGGCGTACCCCAATGATAAAGCCCTTAAACTCTCCATCCTGCGGGCGGGAGAAGAGAAATTGGTTGATCTTTCCCTTGCGCCTCCTCCCGCGCCTGTGAAGAAGTGATTAATCACGCATATAAGGCCGAAATGCAATATTTCGGCTTTATAGTTCGTCAGTAGTCCGTCAGGCTCACTATGACGTTAATTATTCTTTTTGGCGATGAGAACAAGGTGAGGAGAGAATAGGGGATTGGGATGGTTGGGGCCGATGAGTTTGTTGATAATTCGTCCAAAGGTTTGGATTTTCCAGTAAATAACGCGTTCCCACCATGTAAAATCTTTGCGCTCGGTCCAGAAACCAAAAGTGCGGTAGTAATTGAGGTATTGGATATCAACCCTTTGACTCGGCTCAGGGTGACAATGGAGAAGGGTTTTTTTTATTGCCCGAAGATTCATAATTTTCGTATTGTGTTTTTTTAGATTTTCCCGGTCTAAAATGAAGTGAAAAAAATATTGTAGGCGCGCGAAGTGCGGCATGCTCATTATCAGTGCGCCGCCGGGTGCGATAAGATTAACATGTTTTTGAACAACTTCGTTAAAATTTGAAAAATGCTCGACGAATCCAAAAGAGCACACGACATCAAATTGTCTTTTAGGATTCCACAAAAATAAATCTTTTTTATAGAGATTAGGTGAGGGAAGATTATTATACGCAAACAGCGCGCGAGTGGTTTCAATCTCATCGGAATAATCAATGCCATAAGCTTGGTATTGGTATTTTTTTGTCAGGAAACACAAAAAGTCGCCGCCGGCACATCCTATTTCAAGGACTGATTTTCGTGGATCAGGGACAAGGTATTTTTCAAAAAGATCGGCAAAATAGACCTTCTCCACGGTGTGTGGTTTAAATTTTCCGTAATAGGAGTCCCAGAATTGCTTATTAGTAAGGACGCTCGGGGTAACCGCATGAAAAGACGCGGTCAGTCCCGCCAGCGTCGGGACTGCCGCTCGGCTCTCGGTTTTGCTCTCCCCCGATAACA
>Ga0156063_172_pt1 | contig 11659 bp, 10 predicted proteins | sample RifCSPlowO2_02_FD_107716 | JGI IMG/M metagenome (GOLD analysis project Ga0156063, IMG submission 107716) | Candidatus Uhrbacteria bacterium RIFCSPLOWO2_02_FULL_49_11
GGGTGCAAATATCTACAGGGCTTAACTTCTGTCGCTCTGTAATCTCTTGGGAAAGGAGAACTTTTTCAAGAATTGAATTCATACCCCGCATATCAACATCCAACGACAAACGTGGCTGGCGTTGTTTGAATACATAGAATAAATGCGACCTCGGAGTTAGTGATACATAGGTCATCCGCCCCCCTCTTGGAGTTGTATTGCGGGGCATGATTGTCCTGTCTTTGTCTTGATTCTAAGTTCAAAAGTAGCATATTATTAACTTTTTGTCAACCCCTGTGTGTGTCGTTATAACTCTAAGAATGAACCCCATTACATTTGCGCGCCATTTCGCGCCAAATGGCGCGCAAGGCCTATAACCTCTCTTTTAGTTCATTCACCAACGCAGCGGCAAGCGCTTGGGGCGTAAAGCGCTCATGATACAGCCGGTATCCCCTTTCGCCGATTTCCCCGCGCTCCTTCGGGTGCTCGTGAAGCCATATAATTTTTTCCGCCAGATCTTCAGGGTCATCCGGATTACAAGCGATACACGTGTCGCCCTCCTTCAAGATTTCCATGACGGCCGGATTTTTCGCGGTGAGATACGGCAGCCCAAGGCTAAGCGATTCATACGCTTTATGCGGGACGGTGCGCCGCAGACGTTCATGGGAAGACATTTGCCCTAGACTTATATGGCAGCGTTGCATAGAGGTAATGAGCTCGTCTTCAGCTAAATATCCTGTTTTTAATTCCAGATTCTGCGGTTGAAGTTCGTTTATCAATCTTTGAATTTTTCCCAATTCAATGCCGTTTGCAAGCATTAATATCTTAATCCCTTTCCCTTCCAATATTTTCGCAGCTTTCACCACTATATCCCCTCCCGCTTCAGGCAACAACCGTCCTCTGAAAAGCACGGTAAAATTCTCAAACTTTTTTATACTCGGATCAAAATAAAACCTTGTATCATCTGCGCCTGTCCATGCGACCATAAGCTTGCCGCAAGAAAGATGAAATTTCTTTTCAAAATACGTTTCCTGATGCGCGCTTTCCACCATAACCAAATCCGCGCACCAACATGCAAGCATATCCAGCAACCAATAATAGAGGGCTTTGATAGAAAAAGTACCCGCAAGATTCCGTGAAATGACCTTCCGCTCATATTCCGAACAGAGCGCATTATAAATTATCTTTTTCCGCGACCACAGTCGAAACCAGATCACCGCATGAGGACTTGCATAACCAGCACAGAGGACATCGACGGTTCGTCTATGTTTTATATACGCCGACAACATCTGTCCATAACGCATAAACGACTTTTGAGAAAAAAAATAATCAATCACCTCTATGCCATTTTCCCGCAAACCACGCAAATATATGCCGTCAATTGAAGTATGAGGCTGCGCAAACCCAAAATAAAGGATTTTCATAAGACTGGCTGATACCCTATAGATTGCAATGGCTGGATACCCACTTCTGAATATACTGTCTCTTCCCTTGCTGGCAATTGAATTCCATGAGGATAATAGAGCCCATCTAATTTGGGGTCCTCACTGCGCACGTCTTGTCCCTGCCATCCCCCTTTCACAATTGAATGACTTATTTCAACCAATGACGCTTGATCAACTTCAACCTCTTGCTTGTTTCCCCAAATAATAGAATTAAAAATACGCGGTATACCTCCACCAAAAATATCCTTTTTTCCATACACGCCAATGCCTATGCCATTATCTACCGCCGTGATATTTATTATCGATGGTGATGATAAATCTTTCACCCCGATTCCGTAACCTTTGCATCCCAGCAGAAGATTATTGGCAATGATTGCCTGAGAATTTTCCCCTACACTGATGCATTTATCTCCTGATCGCTCGATACGATTGTTGATAATCAAAGGCTTTGCGGATGAAATGTCAATGCCATCATTGCCATTCTCCATAAATACATTGCCGTCAACAAGAGCATTAGTGACATCTAAATCAACCGCATCGCCGGTATTGCGTTCAAAACGATTGTGGCTAATTGTAGCATTCGCATATTTCACATTTATCCCGTCGTCGGCTTGTGCGAAACGAAATTCACTATTTTCAATGCGCGCCGGTGAATAGAAAAACGACAACATGCCTCTGGTGTACATCCCATTAAGATAATCCTCGTTCCCATATTCCATCAATACATGCCGCACCACACTCTCCTCCTCTGCGCCTGACACCAAAAAGACTCCCCAAGGGTGAATCCCGCTCCGGCGAAAAATGATAGGTTGTTGGGCAGTGCCTTCAAGAAAAACAGGGCTATAGGAGAGTATGCTCGCACCTTCGCCCATCTCCATTACCGTTCCGGACTCGATCACCACACGAGCGCCATGGGGAATAATGATATCGCTCGCTATCTTAACTGTCCCAGAGAGGCGCAAGGTATCTGCTTCACGGACAAACTGGGGATGTGCGCGCACGAAATTATCAAGTGATGAATCAATCGATTTATAATTGAACTGGAATATCGCATTGTGCCATTTTATTGAAATATTATCCGCCGTTTCTCTTGTCACTGCATTTTGAAATTCAAGTGATAGGGTATCCTGCGTAAATGGCGGAGCGCCTCCACCTTCTCCATTAATAAAAAAGGTAGTCGTGTGCGCCGCAGGGACAAGGTATCCTTCCTTCTCCGTTCTCCCTGTATGAATCACCGCATCAGGTACTACATTCCAGCGGCCTTGGCTGCAGGTAAAATCAGCAACCTTAACGTCATCTTTCCCCATAGCGCCATCACCGGTGAGGTCTTCATACAAACTCCATTCTCCTTGGCATTTTCCATCAGTAAATGAAACTTGATGCAAAAGCAGGGAGCTAAAACCATCTGTAGTTACATGGAGCGCAGCTATGGGGTTGTTTTCTTGCAGGCGTACCGTAACCAAACCATGGGCATAACGGAGATTTTCACGCAACGCAACAAAGGAATTTTTAATAAATTCCCTCACTTCGCCTACGAGATTGCGATAGGCATAATTACTTTGCACTTTTTTGGCGTCTTTGTAAAAATCCTTTTTTGTAGATTCGTCTAATGCATCATAGCGCGAGAGATCGTCTGACAAATTTTTCTCGTCACCCACATACTGCCATAGCTTCGCGTTGCGTGCATCTAAAAATTCCGGCTGTTCCAATGCGCGAGTAATGAAAGGATTGTAAACATGTTCATATCGCGGCGGAGGAATTGACCCTCTTGACACATCCCATGGGATCATGCGGAATTTACCTTGTGTCGTATCAAACCATATGCGCATATTCGCTCCTGTAATATGACTGCTGCTTACCAGATTTTGCACGATTATCCAGGAATAAAAATCATCCATATTTAAAATGTTGGGAAGTTGCGCGCGGAATTGCGCGTCATCTGTGTTGAATACGGTTTTTAGCATTTCCTCAAGATCGGCATAATTGTCCACACCCTGCGAGTTTACATCCTCGGAATACTTGCGCCATGCATGGATACTTGAAATATCAATGGTCTCCCCAGACGGCATAATGTCGATCGCCCCATACACATTCACATCCCCGGGTAAAAATTGTTTTTCAAGCATTTCTTTGCCAAATCCTTCTACTTGCCAATAGACGCCGTTTCTCTTGCCGTTGATAAAGAGATTTACGAATTTTGAAGCGGGAACCGCAAGCCCGAAGGAGCGCGCACGCTCATTGCTCAGCTCTTCCAAGAGATAATAACGATCAAAGGGAATTATGAGGTGCATTTCATTAATCCCTTGGTACCAATTATCCTTTTTAAAATCGATAAAAAACGATTTCTGCGGATCCCGCCAATGATTATCAAGGTCGCCGCGATACCTCACGTTTGCCTGATACTTTTCACCGTGTGCGGTAAAAATCGCGGATACTGGCTGTTTAAACTCGTCAGTGAGCAATGCATTTTGGTAAAGAGGAGGAAGATTGTGATTCAAAAATGCAAGATTATCAGGCTTAATGGTTAGATCATACCGCGGTAATTTCGAGGAGCCGATTGTCTGCGGAAGGTACCACAAATTGCTCAGCTTATTGGCTACCTGAATGATGCTGTGATATTTCTGATACAGGACAACACGGCTTTGCCCCTGTATAGAGAATATATATACTCCCGCTACAATGATGAGCAGCAGTATCAAAAAACGCCTAATAAGGATGACGTGGTAACGTGAAAATAAACGTTTCATGAGGGCGAATGAAATTTGTAAACGCGAATACCATTCACTTCAGTAACAAATTCAAAAAAAGGATATTGATCAAGCTGCCACGAAGCATTTGTCTGCGTATCCCAGATCGCATAATCAAGGCGATACCTCTTCAAAAACGCTTCAAAATCAACGTCCGCGCGCCACGCCAGGTACTCCTCCTTCACCCGCCGCAGTTCTGCAACGTCAAAGCATCCCCCCTCACACTCCCCCTTCCGCAGACGATAACGACCAAAGAGGTACTCATACACGTCTTTCCGATCGCCGGTTACAAATTGATCAATGTTTTCCTCATCTGCGCCGTCCAAATACAGCCGCGCGAACATGCGATCGCGGAAACGCTCGTGGGGAACCAGATAAAATTCTCCCCAGCGCGAGAAATACGCGTTTGCGTGCGTATATGCTGGCAGCAATTCATTAAATATTCCGTTTGCCATCACAACCGTATCTTTCTGCGTATGCGTCTCAAGCCACTGGAGAGGCGCGGCAAAGCGCTGCTCTCCTTCCGCAGATGCGCGTAGTCGGGCGAATGCCGTCGTTTGTTTGGCAATTCCAATCGTGAAACTTCCCATGATAATAATAGCCGCAACCGCAGAGCGTAGCCATCGCAGGTGGCGCAACAACGCCAGCATTCCCCAGATCAACAGAAAAATGGTAAGCGGCGTCGTATAGTACCAGTGCCAATGGCCAGGGTAAAAGCGCAAACCAGTGATGACCTGCTGATTAGTCAGTAAGGCAATCACCGCAATAAATGAAAGCAGGAGGCAAAATGTCTCATCTTTTTTTCTGCGCCAGTATAATACCAACAAAAACAACAGATCAAAAAACAATAAATCGCTCCAGATCGGCTCACGGCTTGCGTAAAACCCGTAACGTCTCTGAAGCGCTTCATAGACAGGGTGTGTAAACGCACGATAAAAATTGATCCAGTACGGAATGGTAAAGAACAGCGACACTCCTGCATATATCCCCGCGCGAACCGGCGACATTCCCTGCTGGCGGAAACGAGGGAACAGCGAGGCCAAAAATGTCAGCCCCACAATGCCTATCCCTAACATCCACGCATACGGATAGACATACACCATGAGACCAAGGAGCGCCGCGCCTGCGACAAAACGCAGGTGCCCAAGGGGGTTGCGTGCCCATGTGTACCACAGCCAGAGCCAGAGAAAAAACACGAACGATGAAAATTGCGGGTTCACCGGCCGGGCATAGTCCACCATGGCAGTAAATGCTCCCGCCTGCAGACGCAGCAACCGAAGAACCATTGTAGGTGATACGAGCGTCTGTCCTGCCATTACAATCGCAGGGGGTATAAGCAGGGCAAGGAGCGTTTGGCCCGTCATTGCGCACACCAGCGCATACAGCACGAGAGAGAGCAAAAACGGAAAGAGGAATTTAGCCGCCACCACGACATCAATGATATTCAATCCCAGCAGACGCGCAGCCCCGCCCATGACAATTTCCGGTATGGATGGCTGGACGAAAGGGGCTTGCTTATACTCGTAGAGATCAGGGCTTGCAACGCGCCAATGCCCGTCATACGCCTCACGGATGCGAATCAAGTAGTATTCTTCTGTGTCAGTGCCGCGTACCGCAACGCCCTGATACCTCTCACCAGTTTCTACGCGCTGAATAATCTGCGGCAGCGCCGTTACCAGACCTACGCATACGGCAATAATAAGCGCCGCACCATTGCGGTACATGAAACGGCCAAGTAAGGGAAGCGATGAAGTCATGCGGCGCGGGAAACAAAGAGCAGCCCCGCAAGTATCAACCCCACTCCTATTATCTGCGGTACGGTTATCCGCTCGTCAAGAAAATACCACGACGCAAAAAGTACCAATATGTACATAAGCGCGGTAAAAGGATACGCGAACGAAAGCTTGAAACGAGAAAGCACTATGAGCCACAAAAGAAATGCAACGCCGTAACATACCAATGCCGCCCACACTTGCCAACGCGCCAGCACGCCAAGAAAAAATGCGGGAAGGTTGGGAAGGGAGAAACTCGCCTCGCCTTGCAGAGATACGCTCTTCTTCAAAAGGAGCTGACCTGTGACGGCAAAAAGTACATCAACGATCAAAAGAAGGAGGGCATAGAGCATAGGATGATAATTATACGGTAAATGCATTACACGCTTCAATAACACGAATGACGTCGTCTTGCGTCATGGCAGGATGCAATGGCACGCTGACGATGGTACGGTGTATTTCTTCAGAGATCGGGTAGCGTTGTCCGCTCCATTCCGCAAACGCCTCCTGTTGGTGCGGCGGCACGGGATAGTGGATGAGCGTCTCGATGCCATAGTATAATAAATGCGCGACGAATCGGTCACGATGCACGGTGCGAACCACAAACAAATGCCACACATGAGAAGCATCGTCACCCATATGCGGTAGGGTCAACTGTTCATTCTTAATAGAAGTCAGATATTGTTTCGCAATCTTCCTACGCGCTTCATTCTCTTGGTCCAGGTATTTTAATTTAACTGACAGAACTGCAGCGTGCAATTCGTCAAGTCGGCTATTGATACCCTTATAGAGGTTATAATATTTTTTGTGACTCCCATAGTTACGCAAGGATCGAATAACCTCGGCCAAAGCCGCATCATTCGTTGTCACCCCCCCCGCATCCCCCAAAGCACCGAGATTCTTGGACGGATAAAAGCTAAATCCCGCCGCATTGCCAAGGTTCCCCGCTTTTCTCCCCTGCCACGACGCACCGTGCGCCTGCGCGCAATCTTCTATAATCTTGAGACCGTACCTGTCGGCCACCTGCTGCATACGCGCTGAATATGCGACTTGGCCGTACAGATGCACAATAAGGATTGCCTTCGTCTTTTCGGTTATATGTGTTTCCAATAGTTGATCGTCAATATTGTAGGTATGTATATCCGGTTCTACCAAGATTGGCTTCAAGCGATTTTCGGTAATCGCGAGAATGCTCGCAATGTACGTATTCGAGGGCACGAGAATCTCGTCACCTTCATGAAACATGCCCATCTCCTTATACGCACGAATAATCAACGTCAACGCATCGAGGCCGTTTCCCGTACCCACCATATGTGCCGCACCGCAATAGCGTGCAAACATATTTTCAAAAGTCTCGACTTCCTTCCCCAAAATATACCAGCCGGAATCAATCACCCGTGCGATCGCGTCGAGCAACTCCTGCCGATAGGGAACATTGAGATCTCTGAAATTGAGAAATGAAATCGTGTGTGCCATAAAAATCACGGTTTTTTTGCTACGGCGATAATCGAAAGCCCAAAGGGGAAATTCATTTTTTGCGTTAATGACGCCTCTCCATACAAAAGCAGGGTGAAAAGGGTATTCAATGCGGTGCCGGTCGTAAATATCCGAGATGGATCATACTTCTGACGGAATATACGTTCAAAAAGTCTCGCCGCTAATGCCAGCGGGAACAATATGGTCATAATATACGTTATCCGGCATACATGAAAATGCGCTGCAAGCAAATCATCTTTTAATTCCGGCGCGGTGAAACGATGTTTGGTATGCACCAACTCATCCATACGGCTCCGCAACCAGTCATAAGCCGCCTCTTTTATTACCACGACACCGTGCGGCTTCAACACGCGGTGAATCTCACTGATCACCGCGCGCTCATCGCTCACCTGTGCGTGATACAGAAGATCGGAGCATACGACCACATCAAAAGTGTCGGGTGCAAATGGTAGCGCCATGGCATTGCCGGATATCACTTCACATGCCATCCCTTGTTTTCGCGCATACCGTACGGCTTCCTCGGCGATATCAATGCCATAGATGGCACCATACGGTCTCAATGCGGCAAACAGCGCCCCTGTTCCACAGCCGAGGTCAAGAATGACATTATCCGTCCCCCCCACGTAGGCATTTAAAAAAAGGCTAAAAAATCTTCGCATTCCTTTGTGCCACCAAAAGCTATCCTGTGCATCATACATTCTCTGGTAGACCCCAAGCTCCATACTATTATCCTTCAACAATACTCATCTCGGGAAGAGGGAGTATGAATTTAGAATTTAATCCCTTTTTCCTCCACTGTTTCATAATATAGTCGCCATAATGCCACGCCAAGATCACTACATACTCCGGCTGCTCCCTCAATAGTATTTCATTGCCTACAATCGGAATATGCGTGCCTGGCATAAATTTACCCACCTTCTCCGACTCAGGCAACTGGGCGATATATGGCATAAGCGCGGTATCAATACCGTAATAATTCACCAACACGGTGCCACGTCCTGGACAAGAATCCGAAACAAAACGCGCGCCTTCCCGTTGCGCACGATACGCGAGTTCCATAAAACGATTACGCTGCACCGCGATACGTCGCCGCCACTGTGCCCACGTCTCAGGTTTGAATAAACCGATTCTCTCTTCACGCGCAAGAAGATCGGCTACCGATGAAGCAGTGGCATGGGTTCCGTTGCGTGCCGCATAGGCACGAATACTTCCTTCCCGCGCTGACACTCGATGCGCATCAAATACTTCCATGCCGTAATATGGAAAAAGCGTCATGAGCGATTTCAGGCTATAGAGCCGTATGTGTTCGTGATATACTTGATCAAACTGATTGCCTTCAAGTATATCCGCGAGATATTGGCTTTCAGTAATAAATATCCCATTCTTATCAAGCAGCCGCTCCAGTCCACGCATCACTTCACCCAACGGCGCCATATGCGCAAATACATTCGTCATAGTAATGAGCTTGGCATGCCCATACTCCTTGACTATATTCTCTGCCACTTCCTCGGTAAAAAAGCTCTGTAAGGTTTCTATATGATTTTCTTCTCGCGCAATACGGGCGATATTGGTGGGCTCTACCCCCAATGTGCGCATGCCATGACGACGAAATCCTGTAAGTAAAAAACCATCATTTGAACCAATATCCACGCACAGAGATCCTTGAGGAATTTGAAATTTCTCTGTAATATCATCGGCAAATGCCTGTTGGTATTCGCGAAGAGGCGGTGAAATGCCAGCGCGATATGGATAATCGGCGGGGTAGATGATAGAGCCGTGCACCACGTGATCAAGCTGAGCAAGACCAGATTCGGGACAAAGCATAAGCCGCAGCGGATACGAGACTTCCGGCTGGTTGACGGTTTCTTGCGTCAAGAACGCATCACATGGCGGTTGATGACCGAGGTCAATCACTTCAAAAAGATTCTTCGACCCCGTAATTTGACAATAGTCCAACGTTCCTGGTTTTGCATCATGGTGAGGATACCTCATGCGAGGGTGATATAAAAGGCTGAATAAAAACAGATACTGTTATAAAACGTAAAATCTTTCTCAATTTTGAGATATGTGCCAATGAGCTCCTTCCACTCCTCATGCGTACGGATAAAAGCTCCTTGATCAATTCGATGCAGCAAACGCGTCAAAGGTCTCGCGCTCACCGCATCTTCCATGATGAGCACATGCCCCTTTGGTTTTACGACACGCGCCGTCTCGCGTAGCGCGGCGGTGGCGTCTACGTCATTCAAATGATGCACCACGCCCATGATGAGTACATGGCTAAACGAAGCATCAGGAAACGGCAAATGAGTCGCATCGGCTTGTAAAAATTCGCCGAGAAATCGTTTTCGCGCATACGCTAGGTTATCCTTATCAATATCAATTCCGACATACTGCTCTGAAGGAAATAACGAAGAAAATTCTCCTGAACCACAACCAATATCAAGCACGCGGTCGTGCATTGATAATGGAAGGAAATATCTTTTGATAAGCGCTTTTTGCGCATGAAAATTCAGTTCCACAATTTTTCGTAAAATAATCGATATCTCTGGTCGCGCCATCATACGCTGCAAGGTTATCATAGCAAATTAATGTTCAATTTGTGTTAATTTCTGCGGCACGACAAAGAGAGAGAACCACAATCCAATCAAATGCCATAATGTCCTTGCCACACGAGGAACATTAAAAAATTGTGATTTTCCATAGGTGCGAAAATAATGTGAGACCCCCACCTCTGCAAACTGCGCACCGGCAAGGTTAAGGCGTTTTACCAACTCTATGCATATCGTGCCGGTGGTACTGGTGCACGCAATCGCATCGAGTGCGCGTTTTCGAATTAAACGAAAATCGCAATCAGGATCACGCATGGGAAGCTGAAAAACAAACCGCATCACCACTTGATAGAAACCCCCGATTATCAGGCGGTACCACGGATCCGACCGTTTAACCTTGTAGCCGTTCACGACGTCAACGTCCGCGGTGAGCTTCCCCAAAAGGAGCGGCATCTCGCGGACATCATATTGCGCATCGCCGTCAGTATAAAAAACGAGCTCTTTGGCGCATGCTTTAAACGCGCTCTGCAATGCGGCTCCGTAGCCTCTGTTTCTTTCGTGAAATATGAGCTTCAACTGCGGAACGGTATGCGTGAGCTCTTTCAAGAGTTCCCTGCTGCCATCAGTTGATCCGTCGTCCACCACGATAATTTCATAATCAAACGTATACCTCTCAAGCACCTTCTTCATATCAAGCACCATCGTGGCAATCGTGCCTCTATCATTATAGCAGGGGAAAAACGCGGAAATCGACAAGGGGTATGCCATAGAGAACGGAATTAATATTCGACATCATTCTTTGCGGTAATAATATTCACTTCCCGAATCCCTTGCAATGCCGCCAACGTCCTGCTGAATTCTTCCCCCTTTTTGTCATTGATAAATTTTATGCTGAAGCTCATGCGCAAGATAGTGCCATCATCTAACGCTTTCATGTTCAACACATGGCTGGTTTTCAAATATTCGTCAAATACCGCGCGATAATCATCCGCTTTCGCCTGCTTCGTGTCAAGATTGAAATGAAGGAGATAGTCATAGCGTCGCAGAGCGCCAAAATTGATTTTTTGGAGCACCGCCACGACCGCAAGCGACAGCATGGTCAACACGACCCCAATAAAATAATTATTGGTGCCCATAGCCATGCCGACCGCGAGCACGAGAAAAATAAACGCCATATCTTTCGCGTCTTTAACCGCGGTGCGGAAACGGATGAGAGAAAATGCGCCAAACGCGCCAAATGCGCGCGCCACATTATTGCCAATCACCATCATAACACCTGAAATAATCACGCCGCCCAGCACCAACGTCAGGACAAACGTTTGGGAATAGGAAAGCCCCCGATGAGTCGCTTTGTACACCACCGCGATAGCCAGGGAGCACACCAGCGCAAGCGCTAAATTTAGCAAAGAAGTATACGGATCGAACACTAAAGTCTGTGGAAGTTCGGCAAATATTGTGTTCATACGATATTGTTATGAATAAATAAAGAAATAATAAGACGATCTTACGTTACAAATTTCTCAGGCTGGAACACCTCAGCGAGAGTGCGCGTGCCGATATCCGGACGACACACCTCAAGCGCCTGACAGTATTTTGAGTAAGCGACCCGCGTGAGCTGATATTTGCGGATGAGATGATGGAACCATTCAGGCAGGATATTGTGAAACTTT
>Ga0156063_111_pt2 | contig 11486 bp, 13 predicted proteins | sample RifCSPlowO2_02_FD_107716 | JGI IMG/M metagenome (GOLD analysis project Ga0156063, IMG submission 107716) | Candidatus Uhrbacteria bacterium RIFCSPLOWO2_02_FULL_49_11
AGCCGGTGTGGTCCTTGGACGTGAACGCGTTGAATTCAGCGCCGACGCTGTCCAATTCTTTCGACAATGCAAGGCTCGAAGGCCTGCGACGAGTCCCTTTGAACATCATGTGTTCGATAAAATGCGACACGCCGGTCACATCCTTGGTCTCATACCGCGACCCCACTTTCACCAGCACCAACACCGTCACGGCCTCGGTTTCCCGCAGGGGACAAAAAAGCACGGACGTGCCATTGGGAAGGATTGATTTATGAACCATATTTTTCTCAATAGGTCATCCCGAACTTGATTCGGGATCCAGAAATAAAAATAAACAAACCAACAAACGAATAAACTTATGACCTCAATCTCTCTTCCACATGCCCTCTCACCTCCTCAATCTTCACCCTCTCCTGCTTCATGGTATCCCTATCCCTCACCGTCACATCGCCCTTCTCTAAAGAATCAAAATCTACCGTAATGCAGAACGGGGTGCCAATTTCGTCCTGCGCCCAGTAGCGCTTACCAATATTGCCGCGATCGTCCCATGCCGTCATGAAGCGCGGCCGCAAAGTATCATAAATCGAACGCGCGAGTTCGACTAACTTTGGTTTATTTGCCAGTAGAGGAAAAACTGCGACTTTGTAAGGAGCGAGCCGAGGGTGCAATTTTAAATATACCCTTTTTTCTTTACCTTCACCAACTTCCCGATACGACTCCAGTAATGTCATCAGCACTAATCTGGTTAACCCGAAAGTGGGTTCAATAACGTGAGGAATGAACACATTCGGTATCTTACCCTCACTTCCTTCTATGTCCGCATAGCGCAAATCTACTCCGCTTTTTTCCGAGTGGTTCTTAAGATCGTAATCGGAACGATACGCTAGTCCGAACATTTCTTTCCACCCGAATGGTGTCTGATATTCGATATCCACCGTGCGCGAAGAGTAATGCGAGAGCTCTTCCTTTGTATGTTCGCGCACCCGTGTGTGAGCCATATCAAAACACATCTCCTGAAGCCATTCCTTCTGTTCCTTTAGCCAATAATCAAACCACTGCTCCCATTCTGATTTCAGACAGAAATATTCAAACTCCATCAAGTCAAATTCCAAGGTGCGATAGATGAAATTCCCCGGTGTGATTTCGTTTCGAAACGCTTTACCTATTGACGCAATCCCAAACGGCAATTTTACCCGCGTTGTATTTCTTACATTATTGAAATTTATGAACATCGCCTGCGCGATCTCGCCGCGCAAGTACACCGTACTTTTATCACCCTCGATAGAACCAATGGAAGTTTGAAAGAGTAAGCTAAATTTCCGGGCGTTAGTGAACTTATCCCTTGCCCCGCACTGCGGGCAAGCTATGTTTTTTTCTTGAATAATTGCATTCAACTCTTCTACCGCCTTCCCTTCAACTTTTATATCCGGTAAGGCATTCTCGATCAGATGATCGGCGCGATGGCGCGCCTTGCACTGTCTGCAATCCGCCATCGCATCGCTAAAACTCGCCACATGCCCGGACGCTTTCCAGACCTCCGGGTTCATGATGATTGCGGCGTCAAGCCCAACCATATCGTCCCGCGATTGAACAAACCGCCGCCACCACCAATCCCGCAAATTATTCTTCAATTCCACTCCCAGAGGCCCGTAATCCCACGAATTAGCAAGCCCTCCGTAGATCTCGCTCCCGGGAAACACAAAACCCCGACGCTTTGCCAGGGATACGATTTTGTCCATCAAAGAAGGTACATCTCTCATACTGACGCTGATTTCAGTTTTTCCATTATCTTCTTCAATTGTGGCAAATCCTCTTGTATGGTCTCCCACACCACTTCAACTACGATACCAAAATACGCATGCACAATATTATTTCTCATTCCCACAATGTCTCCCCATGGTATGTCTTGATATCGTTCCTTAAACTCAGTAGGAATATGCGACGCGGCCTCTCCGATAACCATAAGATTGAGCATAACCGCTTCAATGGTTTGGTCCGCCTTCCTGAACTTTTCATAAGTAAGTCCTCTCGTATAATCCTCAATCTTTTCTATGGCTCCTCTTATATCCTCAAGATAGAGATTTATATTTCTTTTAGACATAAATTACCTCGCGCAATATATCTTCCCTGATGGCCTGCTTGAGCCCTGGTTTGTGCACTAAATCAACCTTTCTCGGTAACTTTCCGTTGAGGAAATTCTCAAGGTGTGCAAACTCAAAGAGCGAGGGCGTTTCGGAAAAATCAACGAGCACGTCAATATCGCTCTGATCTCTATTATCTCCCCGCGCAAACGACCCAAACACACCAAGCTCTTTCACATGGTAAGCGTCCTTAAGATAAGGTTTCTGTGCCCGCAACACATCTAAGCTTTTTTGTAACTCCTTTGTCATATATTCATCTTAATAGAAATCAATACTTATTTCAACCTCGCTATAGACTAAATCCTTTCAACGTATGGTATGCGCCAGCGTCGTCAGTTTGCGCATGAGGACCCCGCAGAATCACTCGCTTCGCTCGTGCTCTACGGGGCAGGCTGTCCACTCACATTCTCCCTAGCGAGGGTTGACAGTGACGGAATCCTCCGCAGGCTACGCTGGCATGGTCCCCGCACAGGCGGGGCAGCGGAGCCGAGGCGGAGCGCAGGCTGGCGCGCTGGCGGACCATAGGTCTAAAAGTGCATCTCTCTACACCTGCAGAGATCCGCGTATCCTCCAACTGGCGGAATCTGCTTGTATCTGCTTCTACAATTTCTGCTTCTCCCAAAGCTGATAAAATATTCCTTTCTTGCGAAGGAGCGCGGCAAACGTGCCTTCCTCGGTAATGCTCCCTTTCTCCAGCACCACGATGCGGTCCATTTCCTTGATCGTGGACAAACGGTGCGCGATGACGACCGTCGTAACATGCTGGAAAAATTGATGCAGGGATTAAAATATCCTGTTAACAAAAACAATAATGTTCATTTTGGTCTTTTATGTAAATTTTTAGCCAGAACTAAATCGCTGCTGGAATTAGCAACCAGGGTTTTTTTGTCTATCCTTAAAAGTTTAATATATTCTTTTATTTGCTCCCTTAATCTTTTTATCTCTTTTTCTTTTTCTCCCCTGGCTTCAATTTCTATAAAATTGCCCAATCCTTGAATTTTATCAAGATGAAACCTGGTATTGCCCAAAATATATATCTCTCTTTCTTTTCTGACTATCGCTTTTATCCCCAATGACTTAATTAAACTTGGTATAATATTAGAATTTCTGTCAATTATTGAAACCAAAAAATCGCTTCTTTTAGGCATTTTTATGTCTTCTCTCCGATACTGGATCAAAATATCCTTTATGTCGCCGATCCTCGCTTTCAGGCGGCCGTATTTGACATTAAAATAAATATCCCGCATTTTGAATTTGCCGATCTTTTTCGCTTTTTTCCCCGCCAATATTTTTTTAATAAAAATATGATTCCTGCATTTCGCTTTGATTTCAATATCAATGCCGCTTTTTTGAAGCTTAATATCCATAAATTAATTAATCAAGTTGATTGTATCCTTAGAGTTCATAACATAGCCGAAATTTTCAGAAAAATTTTTCAGGGCAAACCGGTGAAGAGTTTGATTTCTTGAAACGACGGCGTCTTTTAAAATAACAACATTGTATCCTCTGCAAACTGCCGCTCTGGCGGTTGTGTCAACGCAAACCGAGGTAGAAATTCCGGAAATTATCAAATTTTTAATGCCGTTTTTCTTAAGATAATAATCTAATTCCGTCTTATAAAATCCATCATGCGTTTTTTTTAAAATAATTTTTCCGGCTATTGCTTTACCAAAATATGGTTTAATGCCTTGAGTATTTTTTAGACAATAGCCGCATTTAATTCCTTTAATTTTATAATTGTTATAGTTTGAAATTACAAAAAAAATTAAAATTTTTTTATTTTGAAACTTTTTGATTATTTTTTCAATTTTTTGCGCAATTCGGCAATTTTGTTTGACAGGATAACCCAATCTGCAATAATTTGAATTCTTTTGGCAAAAATCATTTTGAAGGTCAATTATTAAAAAGGCGGTTTTTTTTATTTTAAACTTTAAATTGTTGGCCATATCTAATGTTCCGGTCGGATTATATAAAATCAGGTTCAAAAAATAAACAAGAATCAAAATCACTTATGTTCCTTATCAAAAAAAGATATTCAAACATTATATAGATCAACAGGAAACTGCTTCGTTGAATAGTGTAGCGATGGAAAGTCTGCCATGAATCGGTAAAAGTTGTTGAGTTAAGGTTACGATGCCAGTTAGGTGAGGAGGTAAAGTAGTTGTACCCACACCCAATTCCCCCTAAACCATAAACATTTGGTCCCTCTCCGGTATCTGCACCTTCCATTCTTTATGTTTTTCTTCCAGCAGGGTCTTTAATCCCATTGCTTGGGCATGTTCGCCGTGAACGAGGAAAATATTTTTCAGCCCCCTCACATGCTCGGCATAATCCAGAAGCTCATCGCGGTCCGCGTGGGCAGAGAGCTCATTCAGCTTCTCGATTCGCGCGCGCACGTCATAAAATCCGTCGTAAATCCTCACCCTCCGCTCGCCTTCCACGAGTCTTCGCCCCAGAGTATCTACCGCCTGGAAACCGGTAATCAGCACGGTATTGCGCGGATCGCTGATCGCACGGGCAAGATGGTGCTGTATCCTGCCATGCTCGCACATGCCGGATCCTGCAATCACGAGGAAGGACCCAAGCATGTCATTCAGCCGTTTGGATTCCTCAACGGTTTTCACCAAGGTGAGGTTGCGGAAGACCAGCGGCTCATCGCCCCGCGCGCCAAATTCTGCCCACGTCTCATTATCAAAATCATCAGTGTGATTTTTATACACCTCGGTAATGCGGTCAGCTAGAGGGCTGTCCACAAAGACAGGAATGCGGGGAATTTCCTTTTCATCCGTCAATCGGTGCAAGAGATACAGCAGCTCCTGCGTGCGGCCAAGTGCAAAGGCGGGCACGATGAGTTTTCCCTGCCGAGACAAAGTATCAAGGATGACTGTTTTCAGCCTTTCCTTAGCCCGCGCAAAATCCGCATGTACGCGATCCCCATACGTGCTTTCCGAAAGAAGCACGTCCGCAGATTCATGGACATATTCCGGATCGGGAATGAGCGGCGCGCCCCGGCGCCCAAGGTCTCCGGTATACACCAGACATTCGGTACGGTTGCTCTCCATACGCCCTTCCAATACCGTCACGGCAGAACCAAGGATATGGCCCGCATCATAAAACTTCAATTGTACGGGCGAACGGCCGTTCGCCCCTACCTGTACATCAAACCACTCCCCGGTATTCCTCGCATACGGCACCTCCACAAATCGCGTCAACGTCTGTTCGATATCGTCAAATGTATACAACGGCTCCGCAAGGGAGGCGCCCTGGGATCTCTGCCGCCGCAGATGTTCCGCATCCTGCGTCTGCACGTGCGCCGCGTCTTTCATAATCCATTCAGCCACATCGCGCGTGCCCGCAGTCGCATACACATTCCCTTTGAATCCCCCTTTCACCATCATGGGCAACATACCGCAATGGTCAAGGTGCGCGTGCGACAATACTACTGCATCAACGGATACGGGATCAAACGGCAGCTTCATATTGAGCTCCCTCGCCTCCCTGCGGTGCCCCTGGAAAAACCCGCAATCAAGCAAAATCCTCTTTCCCGCCATTTCCACCAGGTGCTTGGATCCTGTCACGCCCCCCGCTCCGCCGTAAAAAGTTATTTTCATAACCCCTTCTCTTAGAAATTATTTATTACGCCTGCGCATCCACCAACGCTTCACGAATGGCAGGGAACGCGTGGAGAGATAATAGCCGAGGGTGGGGACAAATGCATTGAGCCATGGATAGGACAAATGCACCGACTGCATGAAAATACCCGCGATGATGTATGTGGCGGCTGAGAGGGAAAGCGTGCGCATCACGCTGGTTTCCCACGCTTTTTCAGCCTCCACCCGCCGATTGCGCTCCTCAATCACGGCAATTCTCTTTTCTAAATTCTCAATAGAATCCATATATATTTCTGTACAGTACCTTATGCTATAGAGGTGGCGCTTTTTCGACATGCGGACTACCGCCGTACTCGAGGATCACCACGTCGCGCCGCGCCAATTGCCCAGAGAGCAAAAATTGCGCTATTGGGTCTTCCACCCGCTCTTGGATGAGGCGCCGCAATGGCCGCGCGCCATACGCAGGATCAAACCCTTCGCGCGCAAGATCCATCACGGCCACGTCTTCTACTTTAAGCCCAATTCCTTTCTCGTTCAAATCGCGCTCAATGCGAGAAAGCATAAGGCGCGCAATCGCCTGGACATCAGTGACTGAGAGCGGCTTGAATACCACCACGCCGTCGAACCGGTTCAGAAGCTCTGGCCTGAATCTCTTTGGCAGCTCATTTTGGATAAGTTCGATCTTGATCTTCTCAATCGCGTCACCTGCGCGCAACATGGAAAGGATGATTTCCGCGCCCGCATTCGAAGTGCCGATGATAATGGTATTGGTGAAATTAACCGTCCTGCCATGCGCGTCCGTCAGCCGCCCGTCCTCAAGCACTTGCAGGAAAAGGTTAAGAACGTCGCCCGACGCTTTTTCAAATTCATCCAGCACCACCAATGAAAACGGCTGTTTGCGGACCGCTTCTGTAAGATAGCCAAACGCGCCTGCTGCCACGCTTCCCAGTAACTTATCCAGCGCATCAGCCCCTTGGTATTCCGACATATCGAGCCGCACCATGGCGCGCTCGTCCCCGTAATACACTTCGGCAACCGCGCGCGCCACTTCCGTCTTCCCCACCCCGGTGGGCCCCAGGAAAAGAAATGATGCAATTGGGCGTTTCCGGTCTCGGAGCTCTGTCCTCCCGCGGCGTATCGCATTTGCCACGAGAGTCACCGCTTCCTCTTGGTCGATGATGCGCTCATGCAGACGCGCCTCAAGCGCCAAGAGGAGCGAACCTTCATGTTCGGAAATGGTGGTGAGCGGCACATGGGTTTTTTCCGAAACCACCGCGGCAACGTCCTCCGGATGCACCACTGACCACTCTTTGCGCTCTTCGCGCACCGCCTCCCCTGACTCTTCCATGAGGTGGATTGCCTTATCAGGCATATGGCCTTCAATGAGATACCGCAGCGACAGGTCTACAATCTTTTCAAGCGCAGGGTAGGAAAAATAAATTTTCAGCCTCCCTTCAATAGAGGGCGCTTTTGATTCAAGCACCCGGATGGTTTGCTCGCGGTCCGTTTCGCCTATATCCACCCTTGAGAGCAGCCGCCCCAAGGGCGACGTTTCAATAAAGGTGCGCGCTTCCTGCGGAGTCGTGGTCGCAATGACGAATAGCTGTTTGTGCTCTAATAGTTCCGCGATAATCCCCGCGATGTCAAACGCCGCGCCTCCTGCGGAACGCGTCCCCACAAGGGTATGCACATTCTCGATCACGAGGATAACATTGCCTGCTTTCCGTATTTCCCGCGTCATCTTAAGGAGCGCTTCCTCCATGCCGCCCAATGTCCCTCCCCCTGCCACGAGCGCAGGCACGGAAAGTTCCACTAAGCGCTTATCCGCCAAAATACGCGGCACTTCCTCTGACGCCATCGCGTCAGCAATGTGTCCGACAACCGATGATTTCCCCGCGCCTTCCTCGCCCACCAAGAGCGCCCCCTGTTCGCCAGCAGATAAGACACGAAAAAGCTCGCTCACTTCGCGTTCACGCCCCACCGCTACGGGTAAGGCTCCCGCGCGCGCATACATAGTGAGGTCGCGCGAACACCTATCAAGCAAAGGGGTCGCCACCGACGTATAGGTGCGGTTCATCGCCCCTTTGGGTTTATAGGCTGCCCGCCGCGCAAAATGACGAGCGCGTCTCACAAGCTCCCGATGGAGCTCTATCCACTCCGCGACGTGCACGATAGCGCGTTCAGTAATTTCAAGATCAGTAAATACTGCATAAGGGTCGGCGCAGGCGGGAGCGGCGAGCGCAATGAAGAGATCAGTCGGTTTCACGCGCGCATGCCTCCGCAGATATGCGCCCTTGAATGCATTCAGCAGCATCACGTAGCATTCTTGGGAAACACGGGGCGCGCCCGTCCCAAACGCTTTCCGCGCGAGAAGGTGTTTCACCTTTTCCGCAAAAAGCGTCCCATCAATGGAGAGCCGCGACAACATCAGGCCAATGCTTGGGTCGCTCACCGCGCTGGCGAGGATATGAATAGACGAGAACTCCTGGGCGTTCAAACGTTTCGCAAATTCGTAGGAATGCTCAATAATGCGCTGCGCCGCTTCCGTGAAAAACGGCGCAATGTCCTGCGCATATCTCCCGCGCGCAAACCAATTTCCCTTCATGGCTGATTTCGCAATTTGTTTTCTCAAATCAGCCCCCTTCTGCTGTTCACTGATGAAGCGGTACATAAGATACGACGCGGCAAGCACGCCGATCCACACCATGACTGCCGCCACATCGCTGCCATAGAATAGATGCCTTGCCACCGCCGCATAGTCATCTTGGGCACGCACGATCAGATATCCTAACGATATCACCGCACACGCGACCACGAGGAACATCGCGCTCCCGATCCCGAGCCGCACCGCCCTGCCTACTTCATCCGCCATAATGCGCAGGGAGGAAACCGGCCGTGCCCAGCAGAACACCTTCCCCTCATATTCCCATACCGCGCCGGTTCCGAAACACAATGCGCAGCGTGACGGCTCCTTGCCGCGATGCGCGCAGGGGTGGGGATTTAGACTGTCATTTTGTTGAGGTTGCGTAGACACAGACAGCTCTCACGTTATGAGGTGCGATAAAACGAGATGAGGAAATATGCGGCGCCGAGCGGGAGTGCGATATAGAGCGCGAGCGCGACCATATAGAGCACAAGCCACAAAAAAAACTGCACGAAGCGGAATGTTAAAATAATAATGCGCGCGACAAAACTAATAGCGCGCCCCGCAAGGGAGTAATCCGCGTACATGGGCGTGAACATGCTTTTGAGCCACGGCCCCAACCCAAAGTCAAACCATTCATTGGCAATGCCTCTCCCCACCCACTTAAGGACTGTCCATAATCCAAGAGTGCACCACCACGTCGGCCAGGTAAAAATGTCCAGCAGGACATCAACCACGACCAGCCTCACAACATGGATTGCGAGCGATGTGCGCATAATTATTGTTTCAGCGACATAAGAAATTGCTCTGGAAGAAGAAGAGAGGAGATGCCAATGCTGTCTGAAAATATATGGCCTATGCGCTCATGCAGGGCTTTTTGCATAGGGATAAGCAGTTGACCTGCCTCGATAAGCGTAGCGGCACGTGATGATTGATGGAGTAATTCTTCCCCCTGCTTTCCATTATACGCCACCTCCCGCTCCACGCGATAGCCAAGACAGTCCAGGAGGCGCGCCGCGAACGCGAGGCGCAGAGAAGGGAAAATTTTTTCCGCTATAGAAACATTATTAAACGTGCGCAAATATTCAAGGCAGAGATGGAAGATTCGCTCATCCGCGACTCCTGGTTTCAGAGCGCCCTGCAAAACCGCCAAACCCCACGCCGCGTAGCCTTGCCTTCTGCAATCGTGCCAAAGATGAGAAAAAGTCTCATCCGCCTCGACGCCAATAATGCGATCGGCAAACCTGCTCACCAAGGTAAGGGAAAGAAGCCGGTAAGGGGTAAGCTTCGGTCCCAGTTTCGAGCGCATCCGCGCGGCGCCGACCGCATGCGCGGTCACCTGCCCCTTCTCTTTAGTGAGCAAAAGAAAAGATCTCCCCCACTCTCGGTAAGGCGCGCTCGAGAGGATAATCGCGGGAGTGGTGTAGTACATAACACTATAACGAAATAATATGAAAATATCTGCGTAGATCCACACGACAACCTTTCTGCATTATCATGTTCCATACTCTCATGGTAACAATTGTTAACTCACACGTAAACAGTCAACAATTCAAAATCAAATTCAAAACAGCCCCAAGTAAAGGCTATCATCGTCGAATAAACGTGTATCACACTAAGTCAAGGAGCGCCCGACTCTTCCCAAGATCAACTGACTAAAAATCAATACCGCTTCCTGTCCCCCCTCTTCTCTCGCCAACGAACCAAACACCGCCGCTTTCGTCACCCCCTAACACTTTTATACAGGTACGATCCTCTTTTTTACCGTTTGCATGGTCTCAGATGACTGAAAGAGGATCATCTCTTCACGAATGATATAACGTGTTTCACATCTCGCTCACCTTTCTCCTCACGGTACCGGGATCAATATCTGACGATCGTCAATAATTGATCCCTCACCTGCCGGTCAAACACCAAGCAAGTTGCCAAACTTATGCTCCATAATATCCATACCATCAAATGAATCAACGATCACATACCGCACATATTTTCCGACTCCGTAATACTCGACAATCGCATTGATCTCACTCCGACACTCAAAAGGATGCACCCAGACGCTTAAGTTCAAATATTGAAATCCTATATGTTCCAATTTCCCCCGTAATGAGTTGCGCGCCCGCCGATACTGTTCGGGGATGTCGAACACGACCATACGCCACTTCCCATCCCACTTGACAGGCTTCGGGATTAAAATTTCCTCGATCATCTTTTTTTCAAGCTGATCTCTCCCCTCTTTCGTAAGCTCAAATTTCCAGGCGCTTTTCTCTCCCAACGATCGAATACAGCCTCTTTTCTCAAGCCGTCGTAAGGCGGTACGCACCTGGCGACGGGGATATTCGCCAAAACTTCTTCTCCCCCTCAACAACTGCACTACATTGGGCGCCATGAATGCTACCGTGAGCATTCCTACCGCTTCAAGTACTTTCCAAATAACGCTTATCACTTCTTGCTTTCTCTCTTTATTCATCTTCATATTAATATTATTCCCTTTCCTGTGCCCACTTCAGGGATCAACATCTGACGATCGTCAATGTATGATCCCTTTAAGGAGAAGCGCTCTCCTTTATCTCTATTTCCTTTGCTCTCAACTATTTTGTAGTATTCTGAGAATGGGAATGGATGGTCGTGAATCCCGCACTATAGCATTATGGGTGCGGCTTCTGGTTTAGCGCTTCGTGTGGAAATCGCTCATTCCTCCGCGGGCTTACCAGGGGCTTCCTGTGGTGCGGGGCGAACATTCACGTTGTGGTGAAAAATTATCTGTTCGTCATGCGTCTCTCCTTTATTCACACACAGATAGCCCATCTCGCACTAATCGTACCATTTTCCAATTTAGGGATCAATATTCGACGATCGTCAATTCTTGATCCCTTATAAAAGTAAAATCCCATATCCTACTACCGAGGTAAAAATGATCTACTCCCCCCACAGTATAAATAATAATAAAACAGCCCCTGTTAAAGAGGCTGCGGTCTTCAATTAGCGGGAAGTGAAGAATGAGCGCATCAATATAATAAGCCAAAATGTATTTGCTTCCCTCGCTGTTAGAAACCAAACTCTATGTCCTCTCCCCCCAATGTGACCTGTGCATGTCGCGTGGACGCCACTTCT
>Ga0156063_175_pt1 | contig 11413 bp, 9 predicted proteins | sample RifCSPlowO2_02_FD_107716 | JGI IMG/M metagenome (GOLD analysis project Ga0156063, IMG submission 107716) | Candidatus Uhrbacteria bacterium RIFCSPLOWO2_02_FULL_49_11
TCACGTACTTCCGGTGCATCCCGCTGTTGTCGCAGAACTCGTTCAAGATGATTGATTTTTGTTCTTTGTCCGCTTTAAGATATTTCTTCTTGATCCGCATGAGGTATTCGCGTCGCGTGGATAAACTCATAGTGGCCATAGGTGACAGGATTTAATTGATAAATCGCTGTCACTGTAGGGTAAGATATCTCACGATTCAACGAATACCCTCATAGTAAGATTTTAGATGATTTAATTCGAAGCATTTGACGCATTGGGGTGTTTTGTGATAGGGTAGATATGTCACAATTCTCTCATTATCGTAAATATTCTATTTAGTGTGATGTTCACGCACTTCGTTAAGTGTGTATGAATGCGTATTATCTGCGTAATTTCGCGTTCGGCCGCTTGCGCATTAAACCCTAATATTGTGTGAAGACTACGCGGCTGAGCTTCTGCGTTATTCCGCGTGAAAACCTAAATCTCGCAAAATTCTATATCTAAAATTATGAATAGCACATTAAGTATTGTGCAGGCCATATTGGCGGTTCTCCTCATCATTGAAGTGTTGCTCCAGCAACGCGGAAGCGGCATGGGTATGGCATTCGGCGGATCAGGCGAGGTGTACGGCGTGCGACGCGGCGCAGAAAAGTTTATCTTCATCGCCACCGTGGTGACCGCGGTCCTCTTCTTCGTAGTGGGAATCGTCAGGATTCTCATCGAAGCCAACATCTAAGTCTCTCTTCAATAATCAATTCTCTTAAGAATAGAATGAAACGTAATTACCTACGACGGGTAGGAACTGCCATAGGCGTCAGCGTGCGCCGAGTCTTGGCGTCCCTGCGCCGGTATACCAGCGCGACGATTGACCATATGCTCGTGGCGCAGCTCTCCGGACGCCGTGTTCCTTCCCTCAAGCAATTCACTTACCTTTTTCGCGTCCTTAACGCCCGAGAATGGAAGCAATTCGCGATGCTTTTCTTCATCGCCCTAGCGTCGGGCGCATGGATGTCAGTCCAAGTCTGGCAGAGATTGTTTATCCGTATCCCGGCGGCGGGCGGCGCCTACACTGAAGGAATCGTCGGCTCGCCCCAGTATCTCAATCCCCTCTATGCAGGGTCGAATGAGGTGGATCGCGACCTCACCAAACTGCTCTTTGCAGGGCTTGTCCGTTTTAGCGCAGGCGGGATCCCGGAGCCGGATCTCGCAGAAAAGGTAGAGGTCTCCGAGGACGCGAAAATCTACACCATCACCCTGCGCGAGAATCTTACGTGGTCAGACGGGGAGCCGGTCACGAGCGAAGATGTTAAATTTACCCTTGAGGCTATCCAAAACCCTGAGTACCACAGCCCCCTCCAGCAGAATTTTAAGGAAGTCACGGTCGAGACTATGGATAACCGCACCGTGCGCCTTACGCTCAAAGACCCTTCCGCCCCCTTCATTGAAAATCTCGCCCTCGGGCTGATCCCCTCCCACCTGTGGGCGAATATCGAGCCAAAGCATGCGCTCCTCACCGAGCTTAATACCAAACCGATAAGCGTGGGCCCTTACCAATTCCAGTCGCTGAACAAGGATCCCGGCGGCGCGATACGCTCCTATACGTTCCTTGAGCGGTCCCAAGGGGTGCCGCATGCGCCCTTTATTGCGTCCTTGACCATAAAATTTTATTCGGAAACGGCAGATGCGGTCGCTGCCTTGAAAAATAAAATCATCGACGGGCTCGCGCTCGTCTCGCGAGAATCGCTTGAGAGCGTACAGACGGTAAGGAGCAGCCTTGCGCAGTACCGCCTGCAAATCCCTCAATACACCGCGATATTCTTTAACACCAAAGAAAATGATATCCTCGCCACCCGCGCGGTGCGCGAAGCGCTCTCTTTTGCCATAGACCGCTCACAACTTCTCGCAGACGCACTGCAAGGCCAAGGCGAGCTTATTAACGGCCCCCTGCTCCCCGGCGCCATTGGCTACCGCGCGAACGCCACTTCCACGCCCTTTGATGCCCCGCGCGCAATCGCGACGCTCGAAGCAAACGGCTGGGCATTGCCGGAGGGAGGAAACGTACGGCATAATGCGACCCTGAAACAGGATCTTCAAATCAGGCTCACCACCCTCAACGTGCCGGAGTTGTACCGCATGGCGGAAATGATCCAGAAGCAGTGGCAGAGCATTGGCGTAGACACCAATCTCGAGATCGTCGATCCCGCGCGGCTCACGCAGGATATTATCCGGCCGCGCGCGTATCAGGCGCTGCTCATCGGGGAAACCACTGGCATTGATCCCGACCCGTATCCCTTCTGGCACTCCTCCGGAATCGGCGAGAGGGGCTTGAACCTTTCAGACTTTTCTAACCGCGATGCCGACAAACTGCTTGAGGATGCGCGCAAATCCACCGATCTTAACAAGAGGGATGAGAGCTATGCGGCATTTCAGCAGCTCCTTATCCAGGAACGCCCTGCGATCTTCCTCCTCACTCCCTATTATTCCTATCTCGTCGATAAAAAAGTGCAGGGCATTTCCCTGCAAGGACTCACCACTCCTTCAGACCGCTTTTCCCATATCAACGAATGGTATGTGGAGACGCAATGGAAATTGAAATAAGCCCATGGGCGAATGGCGGAATTGGCATACGCGTACGCTTCAGGAGCGTATGGGAGCAATCCTATGAGGGTTCAAGTCCCTCTTCGCCCATTATTTTCCCTTTACCTTTATCAACCGGTCCGCGTTCTGCCCGCAGACGGGCTTCAAAACCCTTTCAACCTTAATCCTCAACTTAATCCATTTAATCGTCTTTCTTATTTACCTTTAATAAACGAACTCATGCAACAAACAATAAACCAATCGCGCATTGCATCAGATGCACGCGCTCCCCTTGGCTCACGCCGGGGAACGTCCGCACATGCGCCATCAAGAAATGCTTCTCCTGCACGACGGCGTTTCGTGCGTGGCCGGCGTCCTGTCCCCAGGCTCGCCTTTGCCAACGCGCGCAGAACCGCACTCCTGCCTGCGGCCGCGAGGGAATCCGCGCGGCGCCCCGCACCCGTGCTGCTCCGCGCTTCTGGCGTGAACGCTGCCCGCCGCGCTGCCCTTGAGAGCCTGCGCATTATACCCATAGGAGGCTGCGAAGAAGTGGGCCGCAACATGGTCGCCTTTGAAACGAAAAACGACATTGTCATCGTCGACATGGGCCTTCAATTCCCCGAAGAAGACATGCCCGGCATTGATTACATCATCCCCAACATTTCCTATTTCAAGGGAAAAGAAAAGAAAATACGCGGCGTGATCATCACCCACGGCCACTATGACCACATCGGCGCCATCCCCCACCTTATCCATAAGCTGGGCAACCCTGTCATTTTCGGCTCAGACCTGACACTCGGCATTATCCGCAAGCGCCAGGATGATTTCCACACCGCGCCATTGAGGTTGCAAACGATCACGCACGACAGCCGCTTAACACTTGGCGCATTCCGCATAGACTTTTTCGCGGTATCCCACAATGTGCCGGGATCCTTGGGCGTGGTGCTCGACATGGGCTTGGGGCCGGTCGTGCACACGGGCGATTTCAAAATCGACCCGGATCCCAACAGTCTCACCCCCACGGATATGGACAAAATAATGGCGCTCGGGCACAGGAATGTCCTCTGCGTGCTTGCCGATTCGACGAACGCCTCCCAGCCCGGCAAACAGCTCACCGAGGGAGAGATCCAATCCAACATCGAAGACATCGTGGCGAAAGCCCCGGGCAGAATGATCGTGGGTACCTTTGCCTCGCTCCTTTCCCGCATCCAGCAAATCATATTTGCGGCGGAGAAGGCGGGCAAGCACATCATCGTGGAAGGATTTAGCATGAAGAGCAACCTCGAGATCGCGAAAGAGCTGGGCTACATGAAAATCAAGCGGGGCACGCTCATCACCCCCAAAGAAATGAAGAATTACACCCCAAACAAAATCGTCATCCTCTGCACCGGCGCGCAGGGCGAGGATAACGCGGTGCTCATGCGCATCGCGAACCGCGAACACCGGTACCTGCGCATCGAGCCCGGCGACACCGTCGTGTTCTCTTCCTCGGTCATTCCGGGAAACGAACGCTCGGTGCAGCGCCTGATCGACGGCCTCTACCGCGAAGGCGCCGAAGTCATCCATTACCAGATGATGGACATCCATGCGGGAGGGCACGCCCGGCAGGAAGACCTGAAGTCATTCTATAACATGGTGAAACCGCGGAACTTCATCCCCATTTATGGCAACCATTCATTCTTAAAAATGAATGCGAAACTCGCGCAGCAGACGGGCGTTCCCGCTGATCACATCTTTATACCCGACAACGGCTCTGTCATAGAATTCACCTCCCGCGGCGGACGCATCCTGAATGAAAAAGTTACCACCGATTACGTGTTCGTGGATGGTTTGGGGGTGGGCGACGTGTCAGAAGTGGTGCTCAGGGACCGGCAAATCATGTCGGAAGACGGCATGCTCGTGCTCATCGCGACTATAGATTCGCGCACCGGAAACCTCGTCCATAACCCTGATATCATTTCCCGCGGATTCGTCTACCTGAAAGAATCAAAAGCGCTGATCGAAGACGTGAGGATGAAGGTGAAACAAATCCTCAAAGACCGCGATCCCCGTCAGCCGGCCAACGAAGTCTACCTGAAAGACAAGGTGCGGAATGAAATCGGACAGTTCCTCTTCCAGCGCACCGAGCGCCGGCCTATGATCCTCCCCGTGATCATTGAAGTATAGGCCCCATTAGACCTATCAGACTTATCCGCCCTATTTAACTTATCCTCATTATCCGTCTTATCCGACCTATCCGTCTTATTTGATCTATGCCCACCACCAAAAAAAGGATCCTCACCGGCGACCGGCCGACCGGCAAACTGCATCTTGGACATTATGCCGGATCGCTTGCCAACCGCGTCAGCCTCCAGGATGTCTACGACACGTTTATCATGGTCGCGGATGTGCAGGCATTGACCGATAACTTCAACCATCCGGAATTCGTGCGCCAGCATGTCCGGGAAGTGGTGATGGATAATCTTGCCGTAGGCATAGATCCCTCGCGCGCGACGCTCTTCATCCAGTCGCTCGTACCGGAAATCGCCGAACTCACCGTCTTTTTCTCCAATCTCGTCACCCTGCAGCGGCTCCAGAGAAACCCTACGGTGAAAACGGAAATCCAGGAAAAAGGGCGCCTTTTTAAAGGGGGCAAGGTGACCTACGGATTTTTAGGCTACCCCATCAGCCAGGCAGCGGATATTCTCTTCTGCCGCGCCCATCTCGTGCCCGTAGGGGAAGACCAGCTGCCCATGATTGAACAGACGCGGGAAATTGCCGAAAAATTCAATGCCATCTACGGCGATGTCTTTCCTCTTCCAGAGGCAAAAATGTCCTCGCTCGGGCGGCTCGCGGGGCTTGACGGAAGGAAAATGAGCAAATCGATGAACAACGCGATTTACCTCTCTGACGATCCTGCAGCCGTGCAGGATAAAATAAAAACCGCGAGGACCGACAGCGGATCGGAAATCAAGTTTGATCCCGAACAAAAGCCGGAGATCGCCAACCTCATGACGTATTACAAGCTCGTCACCGGCATGGACATGAAGGCAATCGAACAGGATTTTGCAAACATCAAAAGCTACGCCACATTCAAGGAACAGTTGGCGAAGGCGATCAGCGCGTTCCTTGCGCCCATCCAAGAAAAGCGCAAGGAATATGAAAAAGACCCGGCGCGGGTGGATGACATCCTCCGCGCAGGCACCGCGCGCGCCCTGCAAGAAGCCAAAACGACGATGGCGCTTGTCAGGGAAAAAATGAAAATAGATTACTTCATTTAAAACATTTCTCACGTCAAACTCATTTATTATTAACTTGCCACACTTATGTTTTGGATCGCACTCATATTACTCGGCGCAGGAATACTCGCCACATTTCTTAATAAAATGCCAAAAGGCACAGTGTCTCCCTATCCTCTTCCTGTCATTAAATTGGCGCACGCCATAAAAATGAGCGCTTTCGTGTTAGGCGGTTTCTTGCTCGTGCTCTCGTGTTTTGCCCTTATCCCCGCGGGAAACGTGGGAGTTATTGATTTTTTCGGAAACGTGTCAGGCCGCATCCTGCGCGCGGGAATCAATTTCCCGGTAAATCCCATGGCAAAAATAATCAAAATGTCCGTGAAGACCCAGGAAATCAAAGAGTTGATGGACGTGCCGTCAAAAGAGGGCCTCACGGTCCAATTGGAGATCAGCGTTTTGTACCACCTGAATCCGGAAAAAGCGACGGAAGTGTATAAAAGCGTGGGGCCGCATTATGCGGACATTATCCTTGAACCGCAATTCCGTTCCGTGAGCCGCGGGGTGACCGCCGCGTATGACGCCAAAGCGCTCTACACCTCTGTGCGGGAAGAGCTCGCGTTACATATTACCCAGCAACTGCAGGATATTGTCGCGCCGCGCGGCGTCACTGTTGAATCCACGCCGCTCCGACGCGTGGGCCTGCCCGCCCGCCTTACTGAATCAATCGAGGAGAAGCTCCGCGCCGAACAGGACAGTCAGCGGATGGAATTTGTATTAACAAAAGAAAAACAAGAAGCCGAACGCAAGCGCATCGAAGCGCAAGGCATTTCCGACTTCCAGAACATCGTGGCGAAAGGCATAAGCGCCGAGCTCTTGAAATGGAAAGGCATCGAGGCGACGGAAAAGCTCGCCAACTCGCCGAATTCAAAAGTGATCGTCATTGGCGCGGGCAACGAAGGTCTTCCCCTCATCCTCGGCGGACAATAAACAGCGAAAGAGTTATATCTTGATAAAAATCCCCCGGACATGCCGGGGGATTTTGATATGCCGTTTCTTACATTCCCGGTGTCGGCGTATCAAGGAGGGACCAATCCGCGGCTGTATCCGTATCCGCACCGTTAGGCGAGCGGGATATGGATTTACCGTCCGTGGGGAGATCGGCGCCCGGATCAAATGCTTCCGTGTTCGCGCCGTAACTCGCCTGATCAACCACCGCATTCTCCGCATTCATGAGCATGACCGCGTCTCCTCCCGAATTAGTGAGTCCGTTCCCGATACTCGACTGAATCACCTGCGTGCCTTCCGGAAACGACCAGAACGTGCCGACATCCGCGCCCGGCGATATGATGGCGAAAGCCCCGGGTGCCAATATCACAGATCCCGGCAACACGTCAGGGGATCCTGTCGAATCCTTCACTGACCAACCGGTGAGGTCTGCGCTCGCGGTGCCCGCATTGTACAATTCAATCCACTCGTTCGCGTCCAATCCTTGCGCTTCCGAAGGATTCGCGAGTACTTCATTAATCACGACGCGCGCCTCGCCTGCCGGTGGCACCTCCTCCAATATGCACTGATCCGTGCAAATCTGCCCTTCACCGACGCCGTCCTCGCCGTCGCATTGCTCTGATTCTTGGTTCATCATCCCGTCGCCGCAGTGTGGTATCTCTTCAAGCACACATTGATCATTGCAAACCTGATGTTCTCCCGCTCCAGCCGATCCGTCACACTGTTCAGTTCCCTGGTTTACGACACTATCGCCGCAGTAGGGCACGTCTTCGAGGACGCATTGGTCTGTGCATGTTTGATGTTCTCCCACTCCGTCTTCGCCGTCGCATTGCTCCGATTCCTGGTTCATCACCCCATCGCCGCAAATGGGTTCCGGCGGTGGAAGTTCACAAATATGAAAAGGAATAAAGAAACGGTTATCCGCAAAATGTTCGCAGAGCCCGTCCATGATAGCCTGCAACGGCCGGTGCATCGGCAAACGGGGAATCCTGCTTATCTGACGCATCCCGTGGGATGGCACTGATGGGACGTGCATTTGCGTGACCGCCCGGGCGGTGCCGGCGATGCCTGCAAGCGCCAGCGCGCATCCCATGATAAGAATTAATTTATGTTTGAGCATGGGTTTTAAATTATTAATTAATACATTATGAAAGAGGTCGACCTTCTCTTCGTTTGTCATTGGCTTCTTCAGCGCAGATTACATGCCGCGTACCTTCTCCCTCTGCATCTCGCGATAAAGCTTGATTATTTTTTTCGTAACTTCTCCCGGCGTCCCTAAACCGATTTTTTTACTGTCAATTTCCGCCACCGGCATCACGTTGGAACTCGTCGCCGTCACAAACACTTCATCCGCCGCCATCAGGCGGCTTTTTGATATTCGTTCTTCCTTAAAGGAGATGCCGTTCTTTTTAAGCAATTTAAGTACCAAAATCCTCGTGACACCTTCCAAAACGTCTGACAACGGCGGCGTCACGACTATTCCTTTTTCAACGATAAAGATGTTTGACCGCGATCCTTCGCGCGCGTTGCCTTCACGGTCTATCAGAAACGCTTCAAACGCCTCTTTTTGTTTCGCTTCCCTGAATGCAAGGAAATTCAAAAGCATGTCCATGCTTTTCGCATTCGGCAGATGGCGCTCCCCTGCAAAGGTAATGGCAGTAACGCCTTTGGCATAGAACTGGTCAGGATAAAATGTAAGGCCGATGGCGAACAGATACACGGTCGCGCGGGTATTTTTGTCAGCATCGCCATAGGCGCATATCTTAATGAGATGGTCTTTCAGCTTCATCTCCTTTGCATACTCACGCGCCCACCGCAAGAGCGTCTCTTCTGACTCGCCAAGCGTAAGCCCTATTGCCTCGGCTGAAGCGCACAGTCGCTTCATATGCAATTCCGGCCACATCACGGTCCCTTGCAGCACTTTGATATTTTCATACACGCCAAAATCATACCACACTGCCTTGTCGAACACGGAAAAAAACACCCCCTCCAGCTCCATAATTTTTCCGTTCCGGGAAATTTTCATACCCGCCTAAATTAAGACAATAATTGTAGCGTGGCAGCTTGTCTGCCACCCATGAGGTCGGAGACGAGCTCCGACGCTACAGACGTTCAATCCTCTTTCGCAATAACGCATACTTCTTCCCCGTAACACGGAAAATCTCCTTTACCGTATGCGGAAACTCTTCCTCGAGCACCTCGATACCTTCCCGCGTGATGCCGCCGGGAGTGGCAACATGGTCAATCACATTTTCAAATTTTTCACCGCCGACAAGAATCTTTGCTGAACCGAGTAACGCCTGCGCTGTGATACTCTGCGCAGTCCCTCGAGGCAAACCTAAACGCACCGCCTCATTGGTAAACGCGCTCGCGAGATACGCCCAAAACGCCGGGCTGCAGCTGGATAAGTCAGTTGCAATCTCAAGCCATCGTTCCGGCACCGCAATCGGCTCGCCGATAAATTGCAATAACTTGACAATGCGAGCGACCTTCTGCCGGCTAAAATCTTTCCTGTAACAATACAATAAGACGCCCGCCAGCGCCTTCTGCGTATAGCTCGGAATGACGCGGATAATATTTTTTCCAAACCAACGACGCAAAAACGCGGGACTCACACCAGCGGCAATAGAAACAATTATTGTGTCCTTTTCAATTTTAACGCTCCGCGCCACCTCTCTGACATCAAGCGGCCGCACGCACACAAAAACAACTGACGCGCGCTCAACAACCTCCTGGGCGGAACCGACCAAATCATATCTTCTAAACTCCCGTCTCTGGCCGCTGTGCTTGTCAAATACAACAATCTCCCGCGGATGCGCGCAACCGCTTTCAACAAATGCACCACCCAAAATCGATCCCATCCTCCCGAATCCGATAAAACCGATTTTATTCTTACTAGTCATAATTTAATAATTTTACCACCTTTTTTAATCAAAATCTCATTTGGCAAATTCTTACCAGGGAATCCGGATGTCATAACAGCACCATAAGCGCCCACATTTTTTATAGCGAGAATATCTCCTTCCTGCACCCGTGGCAATTGCCGATCCTCGCCCATAATGTCATTTTGCAATACGGTATTCGCACCGATAGTGTACCTCCCATGATTCTTCCCACGGGGATTGCGCGCAAGTAAAATAGGATGATAACCATCTCCGCGCCATCCATATACATACGGACGAGCAAATATTCCAAACCCTCCGTCGCATCCTACCTGTGTCCACCCTTCCATGGCTTTCACGTTCGTAACCGTAGATAACAATGTCCCTGCCTTCGCGATCAACGTGCGTCCTGGTTCAATTTTTAACTGTATTTTCCTCCCCACAGATCGGGAAGCGCGTTCCATAAGACGCTTAAGATGAGCGCCTAGAGTCCTGAAATCAAATTCTCTTTTATCATCACGCGTCGTGACACCAAATCCTCCCCCAATATTAACTGAGTGAATATCTGGGAGTAAGGGGATTAAAGTCGCGAGGCACTCTGCCATACGGATAAATAAACGTACCTCCATAATATTAGTCCCAAGATATCCACACAAAGAGGTTAGAGCAACCCCATAGGTTCGTGCGTGCGCTACTATATTGTCAATATCTCTTTTCATCACACCCACACGGTTTCCTTTGTGATCAAGACTGTATCGCACATACAGCGCTAAATCATGCATTGAGATGTTCGTGGTCGTGACACTTACCTTGCTTGTATCAAAGCCCGCGCGTAACGCCTCATGCAACTCTTTTGGTGAATTAACCTGTACGGAGGCACCAAACTGTTTGAATATTCTTAATATTTCGTGACGATTATTTGCCATGACGGCGTAATGAATTTGGAATGGGGTATAGGCAAAACTACTTTTAATCTGCTGATAAAGGTCGTGTATTACGCTCTCCTCATATATATACAATGGAGTACCATATCTCTCCGCCAACTCATACGCATTATATACACCAAAATATAGAGTGTTATTCCTGATAATCATAACATTAAGGTCTCACTACAAGAAGTGAACTTTTTTAGCCCCGCCTGCCAACGCCTGTAGTTGGGAACGGTAACACTCATAATGTTAAGCAATACCTGACATACAGAACGCTCATAGTGATAAGGCTATGGCGGGCAGACATGGCTATATTTATACGTAGGTTTAGAATGACACGCTATACCACCCTTTCGGCATGCACCGGCTGTCCAAACCACGCATGGGCAATATCAAGATCCCGCGGCGTAATGTCGGTAAGGTAACATTGGCGCGCGCCCTCTTTGGAGGATGAAGCAAGCCCCATGGCGATACATAAATCGAGTAGCGCCTGCGCCGGATGAATCACCGTAACCCTCTTCCCCATCTTCGCTTTAATATCATCGAATACGCGGGCATAATGCATTGACCCCAGCATCAGCACGTCAATATTCTTGGTCTTGAACCACTGCAAATGCGCGCGCCCCAAACGGCGCGTTTCCCCGCGCGCTTCCTCGCCTTCGAGAATTAAGGGCGTAAGCGCCGCCACTGCTTTTTTCAATACCGCCACTCCCTGCAGTTCCAGTCCCAGCATGCCAGTGCGCTCCGTCACTAATCGCGGCCCGAAAAATCCCATTCTTTTTTTCTTCGTGGCAGCAAGCGCCGCCTTTATCTGCGCATCCCA
>Ga0156063_174_pt2 | contig 11311 bp, 11 predicted proteins | sample RifCSPlowO2_02_FD_107716 | JGI IMG/M metagenome (GOLD analysis project Ga0156063, IMG submission 107716) | Candidatus Uhrbacteria bacterium RIFCSPLOWO2_02_FULL_49_11
GGCTTCCAAAAAACCGTTCAGTTCGTTGATGGTGCCCTCGAGAGGAATCGAACCTCTATTACAAGATCCGGAATCTTGAGTCCTATCCGTTGAACGACGAGGGCATAGGTATGATAACCTGATATATCATCGTGTGAAGAACGATCTCGCAGATTGCGCCGCAGATAACAGCTTATACACGAACGGTTTGCATACTACATCATACGTCCCCGCACCTTCTTGCACCTTTCCCCCAAAACCCATTTTAAACCTCGTAATCCCCGCCCAACTATAGTTTTGAGTTTTGAGTTTTGAGTTTTGAGTTCGTAGCGCCTCTGGCGCTACGCCCCACATATCATACCATCTCGTCCCTTGAGCCTTTGCGAACTGCATCATCTTCCACTGTAAGAGATGAGGGGCCATGAGGTTACGGTCCATGCTTGATGACCCACCATGAAGATAAGTTGCGGTATCGCCGCAGGTGATCAATATAGCGGACGCGAGCGGCGTGTTTCCAAACGTCGCAATGAATAAATGCGCTCTACACCCCCTCTCTGTCTCCCCCTTACTAGGGGGAGAATCTTTGTTATAAGGCTCCATTAGTTCAAGCATCTTCCGATAATACTCCTCCGGATGGATCCCAATTTTATCACGATGTGCGGTATCTTGCATCAGCTGCCAAAATGATGCAAACCCCTCTTTTGCATTCACGCTGCGCGCAACGACTCCCTTCCGTTCGGAAAGATGGATGTTATACCGTGTCTTCTCATGCATGTCATTCAGTAGCTCTTCTTCACTTTTCGTTAAGTCAGTGAGCAAGGTAGCGCGTGGCGGCACTTGGCGTACCAGTATCTGCGGTATCGTCACGTTCAACGTAGTATCCAACTTTGGGATTTGGGATTTGGGATTTGGGATTTTCCAAGGTGGTGTCCACCTCACAAACACCGCATCCACCCTTTTACCAATATCCAATAAAACCTGCTCATATTTTTGTAATGTATTACCACTCGGCAAAGTCCAGCCATTTATTTCGAGAAACTTGAGCGATCCTATAATGCACTTCTCGACCGCAATCCCCTCGCCATCTCTTCTCTCTCGTGCAGCCGAAAATGGCACAACGCCAGAGGGAGAAACCATATATACATTCTTCCCTACTGCTTGCTGGAACCGCGCCCAGCCATTTGATTGTTCAAAATGCATATTATCTCTGTTTTCCTAACCTCTTAAGCGCCTCTCTCACCCTCGCCTCGCTCCCTTCGATCGTCCGCGGAAGCGCGCGCATGACTTCCACTACTTCGTTTTCCCGGTAACCGAGCCTTACCAAGGCCTCTATCGCATCCCCATCGCCCTCAAAAAAATCGCCGCGCGCTCCGCCAATAGATTCTCCTATTTTTTCTCGCAACTCCACGATAATCCGCTCCGCGGTTTTCTTCCCGATCCCCGCCACCTTTTGCAGCAGCTTGGGATCCCCTTGCGCGATGGTGCGCTTCAGGTCGTCAAGTTTTGCCACGGATAAACACCCCAATGCAGAGCGCGGCCCCACGCCCGAGATAGTCAGTAGCTGCTCGAAAAACAAGAGCTCTTCTAATCGAGGAAACCCGTACAATTCTATCGTGTCATTCCTTGTATCAAGCTTCGTGTAACAATAAAGCTCTAGCTGCGCGTCTGTCTTCAATCCCTCCAACACAAATACCGGCACCGCGATACGGTACCCTACCTCCCCTGCGACGAGGAGCACTGACCGCGTATCACACCATTTGACGATGCCCTTGATGTACGAAATCATGCTTATATTCTACAATACATCCAGGACTTTTGCTATCAATATCACGCTTTTTAAGATAAGAAATTCTCAATGATATGTCGTTCGCGATCACATCATCATTTACGCCCACCGGGGATCAACCGCAGGCAATCGAAAAACTTGTGGCAGGCGTTCGTGCCGGCGCGCCCCATCAAACGCTCTTGGGAGTGACCGGCAGCGGCAAAACGCTTACGATGGCAAACGTCATCGCGGATGTGAAACTCCCGACGCTCGTCATTTCCCACAACAAAACGCTCGCCGCGCAACTGGCAGGCGAGTTTGAAGAGTTCTTCCCCGACGCAGCCGTGCATTATTTCGTATCGTATTATGATTATTACCAACCAGAAGCGTATGTGCCCACCACTGATACCTACATTGAAAAAGAAACGGATATTAATGAAGAGATAGACCGCCTTCGCCATGCCGCGACCCGAGCACTCCTTTCCCGCAAAGACGTCATCATTGTCGCTTCTGTCTCCTGCATTTATGGATTGGGGTCGCCTGAGGAATACCAAGCGGTAAGCTTACAGCTCAAAATTCAAAGTTCAAGACCGAACCGGACAGAAATATTGCGGCAGCTTGTTGATATGCGCTATGAGCGCAATGATATGGATCTGCAGCGCGGGAAATTCCGAGTGCGCGGCAATATGATCGACATTCATCCGGTGTATTCCCTTGAAGATATTTGGCGCATTGAATTCAGCGGCAATACCGTGCAGCGTATCAGCACACTGGACCAGCTTACCGGCAAAACAGTAAATCGCGCGGACGCGCTCACCCTGTTCCCTGCGACCCACTATATCGCGCCGCAGAAACGTATCAATGAAATCCTCAAAACGATAGAGCAGGATCTTGACCGGGAAGTGCGCGCATTTCTAAAAGCCAACAAACCATTAGAGGCCGAACGCCTCTCGCAGAGGGTGCACTTCGACCTCGAGATGATAAGGGCAACCGGCTATTGCCAAGGCATAGAGAACTACTCGCGCTACTTTGATCAGCGAAAACCCGGCGAACCTCCCTCTACCCTTATTGATTTTTTCAAGTTTGCAGACCAAAACTTTCTCACTTTTATTGACGAGTCACACATGACTTTGCCGCAATTGAGAGGCATGTACCATGGCGACAGGGCACGGAAAGACACTCTCATAGAGTATGGATTCCGCCTGAGTGGGGCGCGCGATAACCGACCCCTTACCTTTGAAGAATTCAAAACACGGGTAGGGCAATGTATTTATGCTTCCGCGACGCCAGGGGAATATGAAATAGAAAAATCCAAAATCCAAAATCCAAAATCCAAAATTATCGAGGCGAACGTAATTGAACAATTAATCCGTCCCACAGGGTTGCTCGATCCTACGATTACCGTGAAACCGACAAAAAACCAAATTGACGATTTGCTCAATGAAATACAGCACTGCATCGCCAAAAAACAACGCGTGCTGGTGACCACGCTCACCAAACGCATGGCTGAAGACCTCGCCGAATATCTTGAGGAGCTGAAGGTGAAAGCAGCCTACCTGCACTCTGATGTAGAAATCTTTGAGCGGCTGGAACTCCTCCGCGACCTGCGCCTCGGCGTCTACGACGTCCTGGTAGGTATCAATCTCCTGCGGGAGGGATTGGATCTGCCAGAAGTCGCGCTCGTCGCTATCCTCGATGCGGACAAGGAAGGCTTCTTAAGAAGCGCAACCTCGCTCGTGCAGGTGATGGGCCGCGCAGCCCGCCACCTCGAAGGCCGCGTCATCATGTACGCCGATACCATCACCGGATCCATGAAACAGGCAATGGAAGAAACCAAACGCCGACGCGCGGTCCAGGAAGCGTATAATAATAAACACGGCATTACGCCGGCGACCATCAAAAAAGCAATCAAGGAAGGCATACTCGCGCATCGCCAACAAGAAATTGTACGGGCGAACGGCCGTTCGCCCCTACCCAACGTGAACGAAATCCCTTATGAAGAATTGCCCCACCTTATCAGGGATTTAGAGCGCCAGATGGATTTAGCGGCTAAAAATCTGGAATTCGAAAAAGCGGCTGCCTTGAGAGACCAGATAAAAATAATGAAAGAAAAGATGAGAAAAAAAACAAGCCGCAGGGATACTTTCAAAGCGATCCGAGCGGCTAAAGAGGACAACTGATATGACAAGTGGTTTCCTTCTCATCAACAAACCTATCGGTCCCACTTCGCATGATGTGGTGGATATGGTGCGGCGCGCGACAGGAATAAGGACAGTCGGGCACGCAGGCACTCTTGATCCTTTTGCGTCAGGATTGTTAATCGTGGGAGTAGGACGCGAGGCGACAAGACAGTTAGACCAGTTTAAAAATTTACCAAAAACCTATATCGCGACCATACGATTGGGGGCGAGAAGTGACACAGATGACCGGACAGGACAAATTGAAGAATCTAGAATTAAAAATCTAGAATTAAGTTCTGAAAAAATTGAAAAATTAATACAATCGTTTATTGGCGAGGTCGAACAAACCCCGCCGATGTACAGCGCAAAAAAAATTAAAGGGCAAAAACTCTATGAAATCGCGCGCCAAGGACGCACAGTTGAACGCAAACCTGCCAATGTGACTATCCACTCAATTGAATTATTGGATATATCAGATACCGAGAAACTGAAAAACTGCCCAACAATAAAACTGAAAATTAATTGCTCCTCCGGCACCTACATCCGCGCCCTTGCGCGCGATATCGGAGAGGAGCTCCAATGCGGCGCCTACTGCGAAGAGCTCACCCGGACGGCGATTGGGCCATACACCTTGAGTGAAGCCACCACGTTAGAACAACTTACTCCGCTAACATGGCAGCAATATCTTCAGCCAATTGCAGATTGCAAATTGCAGATTGCAGAATCTGAAAAACTGAAAATTATCGTACTCGTGTTCGGCACCTTCGACCTCCTCCACCCTGGTCACCTCGACTTCTTCCGCCAGGCGAAAGCATTAGGGGACTATCTCATCGCCGGCGTCGGGCGCGATCAGGTGGTCGCCGCGCTCAAAGGGAAACTGCCCCGCCAGAAAGAACACGAGCGCCTTGCCGCGGTGCAGGAATGTAGTCTTGTGGATGAGGCGTATCTGTTGCCTGATAATCCCGAAGAGAGGTTTCAATGGATCAAAAAAATAAACCCCGCGGTCATAGCCTTAGGATACGATCAGACCGCGTTTACGGATCATCTCGCGCAAGACCTCGCACGCCACGGCATCGATTGCCGCATCGTCCGCTTAAAACCCTATCATCCTGATCGCTATAAAAGTTCCAAAATGTAATATATTCATCCGCACCGTGTTCCTTGGTATCTCGATAATCAATCTTGCTTATTTTTATTCCTTCTGTTACCCTATACCATGGATTTGAATTTTGAGATTTGAGTTTTGACATTTATTTTATGCACACTAAATCAGCAACCAAAAGATTACGGCAAACAAAAAAGCGGACCGCAAGGAACCGCATGTGGAAGCAGAAAGTGAAGACCATGCTGAAGGCTTCCCGCGCGTTAGCTGGCTCGAAGGATGCGCATACAAAAGAGACCATCACCCGCACCATTTCCACGATTGACCGCGCCATTCAGAAAGGGATATTGCATCGCAATACCGGCGCGCGGATAAAATCGCGGCTTCTCAAGCTCATGCGCGCCCCTGCGAAGAAAGAGATTTAAGATCGGCCAATAACAGCTCCAACGACAGCGTGGCGTCGCCGCTCTCTGTCTTTAACTTCACATCTACCGCAAGCAATGAGCGGTAGATGTTTTGTAATTCTTCCCAGGTATAATTGCGCGTGCGGGGGGCCGTCTTTTGCGCGACAAAAGGGTGAATACCTAACGCCTGAGCGATGTCTGCGCCGCGCGACCCCTTCGCGCTCTCCAAATAACTTTTCACCAGCGCAATGGTATGGAAGAGGCGCACCAACATGCCGTGAACGGCAAGCGGCTCAACCCCGGAAACGATGAGCGAATAAAAAAGAGGGAGCGCGCGGTCAATGCTTCGCTCTCCCACCGCATCCGTGAACGCAAACCCTGAAAGATCCTCTTCAATGTCTACCGTTGCATACAAATCCTTTTCGGTAATGACGGCGCCATGGCGCAGTGAAGCAAGTTTTCCTATCTCCCGGTCGGCACGCCACAGGTCGCTCCCTATTGCCGCCGCGAGCGCCTTTGCAACAGACGCGTCACAGGCAGCGCCTAAGGTGCGTGCGCGGTTTCTGATCCAGGCACTCACCTCCCGCTGCTCCATGCGGGGAAAGAGGAATACATACTCTTGCGATGCAAGAAATTCAAAAAGAACGGTGTTTAAATTTTGTTTCCGAAGTTCCTTTTTCTTCCCTCGTCCCGCGCTTCTGCGCACAAGACCCGCATTCCCGGTCGTGCCAACGTCTCCCTCCCAAAAAACGATGATATTCGCATCTTTCGCGCGGAGGCTTTCTTCCTCTTCAAGGAAGGATTTCACGCTCTCAGCCACACTTGCCGATCCGCTCTCTATGAGCCCCTCAACCACCACCATGCGCCGGGGGCTTAGGAACCCGCTTGAGCGCGCCTCACTCCTGAATCGCTCAAGAGTGAACCCCTTGCCTTCAAGCCGCACCACATTATACCCTTGAGGGTCGCGCTTTTTCTTAAATTCACTGATCACCTCAGAGAGTTTCTCTCTGCTGCGAAAGGTGTCAGACCCATAAATAAAGATAATCATAAGAATTTTCGCTTATCCAATATTCATCCACAAATCACTCGGGGTGCTGGGAATTGAACCCAGTCTACCTGCTCCCAAAGCAGGCGTACTACCGGTATACGACACCCCGTTATAGAATGAGGAATCAGGTAAGCGCGGCTAATCCATCTATAAGCATAAACATAAAAACGGATGTTGTCATCCGTCCCTGCCGTCTCAGGAGGTGAAAACTCGCACCGTGCGAAAACCTGGTGCCGGAGGTCAGAATCGAACTGACTACGCCTGCCTCTTCAGGGCAGCGCTCTACCAATGAGCTACTCCGGCATAAGATACGAGCGAATGGGCGCCTCCATAAGCAACCTCAACGTAAGTACTCTATAAAGTATTTAAATTTTGGATTAAGAGTAATAAGCTGGTGGGCGCAGATGGACTCGAACCATCGACCTCGTCATTACCCCAGTAGTACCCCGCTATGCGGGGACTACGGGGCAGGTCAGTGCCTTATGGTACAGCGGTGGGCGCAGATGGACTCGAACCATCGACCTCGTCATTATCAGTGACGCGCTCTAACCGCCTGAGCTATGCGCCCCACCGCTGTACCATGTCTCCAGCGCTCCCTGCCCGGTAGCGAACGAGTGAAACGAGTTCTGCTACTCGGGTAACCGCCTGAGCTATGCGCCCTCTTGGGCTTAAACCCCTCCCTAAGATACTTGAATTATTTCTTCATGACAAGTGGGAGGCGGGACAGGACGCTTGACGCGGAGAAAATAAATCAGTACTATTGCTGATGAGTCTCGTTTCGTTTATTTATTGTTTACCGCATTTATGGCCACACAAGCAACCATCTATAACCCTATTACGCCGGAACAGATTAAGCCCGGCATGACCATCCGCGTCTACCAGAAAATCCGCGACGTCACCTCTAAGGGCGAAGAAAGGGAACGACTCCAAGCGTTTGAGGGAATCGTGCTTGCGTGCCGCGGGAACCGCGGCAACGACGGCACGTATACCGTGCGAAAAATTTCTGAAGGAGTGGGCGTGGAAAAAATATTTCCCTACCGCACCCCGGCAGTCGCAAAAGTAGAATTTGTGCGGCAAGCAACAGTGCGCCGCGCGAAGCTCTATTATCTCCGCGGCTACAAAAAACGGCTCAAGGAATCCACTTTACTTAAATGACGTAACTTAATTGATCTTGCATGCTTCTGGTATACGCAGTATACTTGAGGGATGAAGAGGGGGCCAAGACCGTATAAAAACACTTCCACGCGATGGACACAGGAACTCGCCTATGCGGTGGGCCTTATCGCTACCGACGGATGCCTCTCCATCGACGGGCGTCATATCGACTTCACGTCAAAAGACAGATCGCTCATTGTAACATTCCGCAAGTGTCTCAAACTCACAAACAAAATCGGGAGGAAAACAAGCGGATCAACTGGACAAAAGAATTATTTTCACATCGCGTTTGGTGATGTACAATTTTATCAGTGGTTACATGCACTCGGCCTTACGCCTCATAAATCCAAAACAATTGAGGCGCTCCGCATCCCTGATCAGTATTTTTTTGAATTTTTACGCGGTTGCTGGGATGGTGATGGCTCTCTGTACGCCTACTGGGACAAACGCTGGCACAGCAGCTATATGTACTACCTGACATTTAGCTCAGCGAGCATACTATTCCTTCAATGGTTGCACAAGACCATCACGCGTCTCACGGGCATAAAAGGCTCCATTAAACTAAGCACGAAGTCACATCAACTTGCTTTTGCCAAAAGTGCCTCACGGGTACTTTTTCGAAAAATGTTCCCCAGTGAAAATATCCCTTTTCTTAAACGAAAATTCATAAAAGCACGGCGCATATTCAAAAAAGACGCGCGACATTCATTGCAAGCCCGGGTGGAGGAACTGGTAGACTCGTAAGGTCGAGGGCCTTATGCTCGCAAGGGCGTGCGGGTTCAAATCCCGCCTCGGGCACTTAGCTCAGCCTTGCCCACCCAAATTTGGGCAACTAGCTCAGTTGGTTACCCGCCACAAGCTTCTCAAGTAGGCGGGCCCGCCACAATGGCCCGCTTCTCGGGCCTTTGGGCGGGGAGCAAACCCCCCACCTTTTAGGATGGTTAGCTCAGTTGGTTAGAGCGACTGGTTTACATCCAGTAGGCCGCAGGTTCGAATCCTGCACCATCCATGAAAGGTGGGGGAGAGACGGACTGAAGGTCTCCATATAATAATGTCTTTATGAGAATCTTTATCGGTCTTCTTATGGTTGCGGGGGGAGCGATCCTCACGCTCAAAGCGAACTGGATCGTATCAAATTTTGGCTATAGCGAATTCGCAGAGTCCAACATTAAAATGTACGGCGGGTCACGCCTCCTCTGGAAGCTTATAGGTATTGTCACTATTTTCATCGGGCTTCTGGTCATCACCAACCTTTATGGAGACCTCATCCTGATGTTTTTTGGCCCCACCTTGGGAGGGTTAAAGCAAACGCCGGGATATTAAACAATCCGGGGGCCGTTAGCATAGTGGGTCGAGATGGAAATAGCACGTAAACTGCTTTACGTGCGTCCATCGAGACGGGTTTTCCTCTGTCGAGCGAAGTGAGACCGGAAAACCCGGGAAGTGCACCCGGTTTGTTCGCCCCGCACTTTCCTGGGGCCGATAGCTCAGTTGGTAGAGCACTACATTTGCAATGTAGGGGTCAGGGGTTCGAATCCCCTTCGGTCCAAAGAAAGTGCGGGACAGGTCCGGGAGGCGTGAGTCCGATTCTCGCACGGTCCATCATCCAGGCAACCCTTCACGGGTTTATTTTTTTATAAAATTTTTTCCATCACACCTCTGCGAATCACAACAGTGTTTACATTTCATCTGCATCGTTGTATAATTCATTTCAGTATGATGTGTGGATAACTTAAAAAAATTTGAGCGCAGAAAATTTTTCTTTATACACTCCCACACAACTATAGATAGACGCGCTCTTTCCATTTTGAAAGTCGGAAGCCTTCTAAAAAATCCTCTGCACAATATTTTTGTCGCCACTTGAATAAAAGCCAAAACGTTTCTCTCGCACATCATTAAAAGCGAAGGCTTCATCATAACGCATCACCGCTGTTCCGCGCTTCCTCATTGCTTCTCTTGTAGTCACCGCTCCTTTCCACCGCTTATCAGGTACCAAGCGGCCCCACGAAAGGACTCGAGCGCAGACACAGCATAATGAAAGGAGGTGATAAACATGGCAAAGAAGAAGACAAAGAACAAAGGAAAGAAAAAGAAGAAGTAGCTTTGTGTTGTATACTTCAACGTAAGAAACCCCCTATTTTCAAGGGGTTTCTTCGCTTTTATACACGACTAAAATAACGATTCCTGCTGCACCCTTTTCCTGTCACGCTCGGTAAACACCTCCACCGACCCGTACACGCCGTCATATCCCGGCGTCTTTTTTACCTCCCCGTTCCGCATACGTTCAATGCCCCGCACCACGATTGGGTCCAAAAATGCTTTGAGCTCGTCCAACGGTTTGCGCAAAAGGATGTCAAACTCGCTTGCATGCGCGCCCACGAGCGTCTCATAAATCGCGGTCACGCCCTTAGAATGTTTTCCCCTCTCCAGCCCGTCGCCTATGATCTCCTGTAAAGGCACGAGGCTGCGAAATTCCGGACGATTGCGGGGCTGATATCCTTCTTTACGGTCTGCGAGCTCCTCCACGCGGCTCAACACGCCCACGGTGACCGGACGGCCGCACTTGGGACAAATCCCCTTCTTCTTCCGCGTTTCCTGCGGGCTCCAGAGTACCTCGCACGCCCGGTGGCCGTCATAATGATACATGCCCTCTTCAGGAAAAAACTCATATGTCTCTCTAATGCGATTTTTCCCCGTCTCCGACCGCAACGCGTGTGTAATATTGCGGAAGGATCGCGCGGCCACCTCCACCACGGTGGCCTCACGCCCAAGGTTCGGCGGCGAATGAGCGTCTGAAAAAGAAATGATGGTTTTATGGTCGAGTTCTCCTAAGCGCCAATTCATTGGCGGATCGGATGATAATCCTGTCTCCACCGCAGGAATCCAAGGTGCAACCTCGCCCCAGGCTTCTTCAAACGAGTCAAACCCTGACTTTGACCCATACATGCCGAACCATGGCGTCCATACATGCGCGGGCACCACCAAAAAATCAGGATCCGCTTCCCGCGCAAATTCCGCCAAGCGTATCATATCCAATCCCAGGATGGGACGCCCATCGGACGCAAGTTTTCCCACCTTCCCGAGCAGCGCATTCAAACGCGCCGCGGCCTCCCGGGAAGGCGCAAAGAGCAACACATGGACTCTCCGCACATGTCCCCCGCGGGAAAAAATACACGCCACTTCCGACGTGTACATGAAGAGCGGATCATGGGATGCCGCAGTGTGCTGAGGAATATGATGCGCATGCTTCAGCTTGTACAGTCCTTCTCCCGCATCTTCCAACTGTTCCCCGCACTCGCGAAACCATGCCGGATGGGTAAAATCACCGGTTCCCACCACGTCAATCCCTTTCTTCCGCGCCCATAAGTGATGGTGCGGCAAATCGCTGTCTTTCGAGCACGCCCGCGCGTATTTTGTATGAATTTCCAAATCACAGATCAGGTTCATAGTAAATCTATAGTCCTGACGCAGATATACGCTGATAACCGACTGCGATAAGCGTCGGAGCTCGTCTCCGACCAATCGGTAGCAGACAAGCTGCCACGCTACAATTGATATCGCTATGGGCCAGACGCAGATCAACGCAGATATATAAATGACGACTAATTAAAAACTACTCGCTCACAATCAACTATTCACCACCCGCCAATTTCCTCTCCACCTCCCTATCATACTCCT
>Ga0156063_106_pt2 | contig 11194 bp, 7 predicted proteins | sample RifCSPlowO2_02_FD_107716 | JGI IMG/M metagenome (GOLD analysis project Ga0156063, IMG submission 107716) | Candidatus Uhrbacteria bacterium RIFCSPLOWO2_02_FULL_49_11
CTTGCGGTGCGGCAAGGCCGATGCCGTCGCGCGCCGGCATGGTATCGCACATATTTTTTATCAATGCGATAATTTCCGGCGTTTTGAGCTCCTGCTTCGTAATATCGCGGGAATTGTTCCGCAGGATAGGTGAGGGGATGGTAATAATAGGCAAAATGGACATATTATAAAGAGTCAGGATCTACGTCAATCACGGCGCGCGCGGGCAATTCGCTTTTCAATAATTGAAAAATATGGTCATAATTTTTTTGATTTCCGCTCTCATCTCCACGAATAGAAAATGCCATACTTTTTATTTTCCGCCGGTATACGAAAATGAGCGGAGTGCTTGAAAAGCCGCATGCCTTTACATTTTTAACAAGTGCGTCTATCTGCGGCTTGAGTTTCGATTCTGCATGAGGGTGAGGGAGGGGAATAATAATGTGGATAATGCGCGCGAAAGGAGGATAAGATAATTTTTTTCGCAACTTAAGTTCTTCGTTATAAAAACTGATTGTATCGCCCAATAAAGCCGCACACACAGGATGATCCGGTACTGAGGTTTGAATGCAGAATGTTGCATGGTAACGCTTGCTTAACATTCGCCATTTGGTTAATTCCTGGAATGTGCGTTCAGTCGCGGTAAACCAAGGCCGCGCAAGAAGCACATCAGTGTTGATTAAGGCGACCATGCCGATTGGACGGTGTAAACCATGTATCGTATCATTCACTTTTCCCACCACACAAGAAGGCTCGCGAAGCGCCGATTTTAAATCTCCGGAAGGGATGCTCTGAGATCTTAAGTATTCAATAATGCGCGCGGGGCCAAAACCCGTAAAGCGCAAAAAGAGGCCATTGCAATGCGGACAAAATGGGGGGATCGCCTCACGATATCCGCATCGCACGCATATGAGTTCATCCGATTCCGCTGTTTCCCGTGAGAGGAGATGTGCGCATGCGGGGCATCTAAATATGTAGTGGCATTCATTGCACTTAAGAAACGAAGCATATCCCGATTGCGCCGTAATAATGAGCGCATTTTTTTTATTCTGTAGAATGCTTCTCATCCGATCAAGTACCTGTGGGTGCAGGGGATTGAGCGTCAGATTGTTTTTACTGCAATCAATAATGTCAACGGCTGTTTCGTTTCCTTGAAGTGGCCGCTCACGAATGTCAGATTTATGAAACGCGGCAAAGCTTGGACATGCGCTCAAAGTGAGCACCTCCGCTTGATAGAGAGCGCGCATGAATTCAACGATGCGGTGCAGGTGATAGCGCGGGGGAGGGGCGGTTTGAGTAAATGCCGGATGTTCTTCATCATCAATGGTAATCGCACAAAGCCGCGCGAAAGGCAGAAAGAGCGCGGCTCGTGTGCCGACGACTACGCAAGGAGCGCCGGAAAGAGTGCGTAAAACAAGCGTAGCAATTTCTTTCTGCGAAGTCCGTGAGGTGAAACTCACCGCATCAATTTTATTTTTATTCAAAAGATCAATGATTTCAAATATGCGCTCATTGGTGGGGGCCAGAATAAGGTGTTGTGCGCTCATAAACGCATGTGCGCGTTCAATAATATATTTATTGCGCACAAACTCTCGGCTCCACCAGACCAATATAGGCTTATCTTTTCTCTTCCGTCTATAGGAGGACCTGCTCTTCACAGTGCTCATAAACGGTTCCGGACTCCGTATATGCGCGAGTTTCAAAAACCGCGAAGGATGATTAAGCGTATCTTGCGCCACTGCGGAAATAAGACGTACAAAAGGCTTTCCCACAGGCATATAAGGAACAAGGCCGTAAAGCGGCTTTAAAGGCATTTTCGTTTCATGCGCGGCATTTATTGAAACTACAAGGCCGTGGAGCGTAGCATTCCGGAAAGGGATAGATACCCATGCGCCTATGTGGAGCGTGGGCAAGGAGGAGGGGATTAGGTAAGAAAAAAAATAAGGCGCGTTCCATGGCAACCGTGCATACGGAATAACATTGACTACGTCCTGCCGCGACATATTGTTATCATTAAAAGAGGTATTCTGAAGTAAGGCAACCGATTCCGAAAGGCGCTTCATATGATAATTGTTTATACGCGCATTGAACTCCTTCAAGAGCGCCTAAAAGTATAAGGAACGCCAATATACCGCTCTCTTTTACCTCTTCGCCATATCGTTCGGCGTGCTCAAGCAGGCTCCGTACCGATTTTTTCTTGAGTGCTGATATGACAGACGTATCAAACATGACACCTTCCGCATGATACCCTCCAGGTGATGAAGCGGTGAGATGATGAGAAAGATCTCCCACCGCGATCACGGCAACTCTCCGGGAAGTATGGCTAAGGGATTCGCGCAATGCGCTGCCTACGCGCACATGATCCTGGGGAGTGCGCGCGGGAGAGGGATAAAGCGGTATAATCGAACATCCTGCTAATTCAGAAGCACAGAGGAGAAATGCGATAATACTTGCATAATCAAGCGATTGTTCAGTAATGCCAGTCACCAGCGGGCGTATTTGTTCATTAAGCAATTGATACGCTAATGAAGGAGCGCCACGAAAGGTATAATGGGAAAGATCCCCAAATGATTGGAGCGATCCCTGATATTCATCTGCTATATTAATTGAAATGGCATGTGGCCGCGCGCCATATTGCGAAATGAGCAATATGCTCTCCGGTCTCAATGCGGCAAAGCTCGCGCGAACAATTCCCAACGCGTGATGGGTGTCATTAAATTTTTCTTTTTGTACACCGCCGACCTGCGAAAGCAGCAGAGGGCTGGGTGGAATAATATACGCGGAGGTAAACATACTATTAATTTTCTTGCGCGGTTATATCGAGTATCGGCCCTTCTGAGTGGAGGTTCCATATTTTTTCAGGTATCACAAGTACATTTTCATCCTTGTAACCTAATTTATGGAATACATCTTTAGATGCAAATACCCTGCGGGTGCCATTGGTAATGATCGCAATTTGGTCTGCGCCTTCAAGCCCGATAAGCATGCCATCAGTAAGCTTCAAAGGTTCGCCGGTCTCAAATTGTCCAAGATCTGCAGGTTTAATACGAATCAATTTCTTTCCAGGAAATCGTTTAAGCATTTCGCGCGCAATCAGTGCGTGTTTCACGCCGTCCTGCACATACCAGACGCCCCCGCTTGTCGTATCTTGGAGAAGCGCTCCCGTGGGATATGCGCTTTTTTGCGTAATGGGCGCACCATCTGGAATCGCATTTAAGTCATCCCATGAAGCGTCGACAACCTCTTCAGGGTTAAACCCTAACTGTCGGAACGTTTCGCGGTTTGCGATCCCTCTTTTGGTATCGTTCACCATGAGAAACACCGTGCCTCGAGGCGAGCGCACCAGAGAGTATTCGGGAAATTTTATCATGGAGCCTTCTTCATAACGCATAAGGTCGCTCAACGTTACGGAAATTATCTGCGAATAATTAATTCGGGAAAGCGCAACTGAAATCGAGGCGAATCTTCTGCGCCTTCCTTGCTGGATGAGCCAAATGATTTTTGAATCTTTGTCCTGTAGCACCGCACCGTCTGGATAATTCTTTGAGAACCAACGGCTCCATATTGCCACGAAATTTGTATTCCCATGAAGATGAGGGGTGTAGGTATAAAGCGCCCTGGTGGCATCATTGGTCAACGTCACGAATTGCCCGTCAATGGAGTAAGTTTCACCGGTTTGAAAATTAAATTCTCCCGAATGTTCTAAATAATAACGGAGTCTCCATGCGCCTCGATCCACTTGTACGGAAAAACCTCTATACGCTTGGAGGAGGGGGTCTTGTTTGCTGCACGAATCGCAAACCCCAAAACCGGTGGCCCAATCCAATTGATCCCGTGTCGGTGCGCCACCTTCGATGAGGCTTTGCTCTTTCTGGATGAGGGTGAGAAGCACTTTAGGATTAATTTGGTATACTACGGCTGAATCGGCAATCACTTGTGCCGCGCGTTGGCGCGTGGCAGGATCTACATAATGAGCAAGTGCGCTTTTTTTCTTTGAAAGAAAATCCTGGATTTCTTGTAAATTCAAACTTGCCCAATCCGTAAATTCATAATCTGATATTAAATAATTCGGATCCCCTACCGCCACGGCAGGATACCAAGGTATCAACTGCGCCACGGTCATAATAACCAAGAGACATTGTTTGCATTTCATGATGCTATTATACGCTTATTTTACCTAAATGGTAAAACATCTAAAACACGGCTCGAGAGGACTCGAGCCGTACGTCTTAAAAATTACCGTACTGATAATTTGCCGTCTTTGACGTCAATGGTAATTTTCTTCAATCCTCTCCCTTTTTCTATCATAAGGCGCGCGACAGGATCAAGGATTTCCTTCTGAATCAATCGTTTCAAAGGGCGCGCACCATAGGCGGGGTCGTATCCTTGTTGGGCAAGAAATTCTATTGCGCGAACGCTTGCATTGAGCGCCACCCCCTGCCTCTGTAACCTGTCCCGCACGTGCGCCATTTGCAGTTTTACAATCTTGGCGCAATCATCAGGAGTAAGGGTTCGATAGAGAATAATCTCATCGATGCGATTTAAAAATTCAGGCTTAAATATGTGCCGCACTTTGTCCATCACGGCTTCATGCGTTTTTGATATATTGTTATCCTCCGCGTCCCGGATCATATCTGATCCGATATTCGAGGTCATGATGATAACTGTGTTTTTGAAATTGACCACCTTTCCCTTCCCATCGGTAAGCCGCCCGTCATCGAGAAGCTGTAAAAGCAGATGAAAAACCTCGGGGTGCGCTTTTTCCATCTCATCGAATAATATGACGGCATAGGGATGCCTGCGCACTTTTTCTGTCAATTGCCCTCCTTCTTCGTATCCTATGTAGCCGGGCGGCGCGCCGATAAGCCTCGCGACGGAATGCTTTTCCATGAATTCAGACATGTCAATTCGCACCAATGCATTTTCATCGTTAAACAAAAATTCCGCAAGCGCACGCGCAGTTTCGGTTTTTCCCACTCCGGTAGGACCGAGAAATAAAAACGAACCAATAGGCCGCCGCTCTTCCGCAATGCCTGCGCGAGAACGTCTTACTGCATTTGCCACCGCCTCAAGCGCTTCTTTCTGCCCGATCACCCTCTGCCCAAGCAGCTCTTCAAGCAACGCCAATCGATGCATTTCTGATTCCAACAATTTTGTGATCGGAATGCCAGTCCAGCGCGCCACCACCGCGGCAATATCTTCTTCTGTCACTTCTTCCTTATAAAACTTCGATTTTTTTACATCTTTCATCTGCCGTTCCACGAGCCACATCTTTTTCTCCATTTCAGGCAATTTGCTGTATCGAATTTCTGCAACCTTGGCTAAATCTGCCGCGCGCTCCGCGTGTTCAGATTCGGCGCGCAAACGGTCAATGGATTCTTTTAAATCTCTCAATTCCTGCAATTTCTTCTTTTCACTCTCCCATGAGACTCTCATAGAAGCTTCTGCCGCACGCAGCGTTTCCAATTCCGACTCTACCCCCCGAAGGCGATTCTTTGCTTCAGGTGATTCGTCTTTGCGCAGCGCTTCACGCTCTATTTCTAATTGCCTCAATTTCCTCATGAGCCGATCGAGTTCTTCAGGAACAGAATCCATCGCGATACGGAGCGACGCAGTTGCCTCGTCGATGAGATCAATCGCCTTATCAGGGAGAAACCGGTCAGTAATATACCTCTCAGACAAATTCGCGGCGGCACAAAGCGCGGAATCCGTTATGCGCACGCCATGGTGGAGCTCGTATTTTTCTTTAATACCTCTTAAAATAGCAATGGTATCATCCACCGTGGGTTCGTTAATCACGATCGGCTGGAACCGCCTCTCTAATGCGGGATCTTTCTCCACATGTTCACGGTATTCTTTTAACGTGGTGGCGCCAATGGCATGGAGTTCTCCGCGCGCAAGCATTGGTTTTAAAAGATTTGCCGCATCCATGGCTCCTTCTGCCGCGCCTGCGCCCACCAGCGTATGCATCTCGTCAATAAAAAGTATTATTTCTCCCTGATGAGCCGCAATCTCCTTTAACACCGCTCTTAAGCGATCTTCAAATTCACCGCGGTATTTCGCGCCCGCGATTAAACTCCCCAAATCAAGCGCGAGCAGCTCTTTATTTTTTAACGATTCAGGAACGTCGCCCGCCACGATGCGCTGGGCGAGCCCTTCCGCAATCGCGGTTTTTCCCGTTCCTGCTTCTCCGATAAGCACAGGGTTATTTTTTGTCCGGCGGGAAAGCACCTGCATGACGCGGCGAATCTCTTCATCACGGCCAATGACGGGGTCAATTTTTCCTTCACGCGCTTTCTTTGTGAGATTATAACAATACTTTTCAAGCGCTTGATATTTTGATTCAGGTTCAGGGTCACTGACCCGGATATTGCCGCGGATCTCTTTCAACAAAGAGAACGTGTTCGCTCGCGCGAGGCCTAATGCATTGAAAATGTCTTTTGTCTTCGTGGACACCTCTAACATAGCGAGCAATAAATGCTCCGAAGCCAAGAAACTATCTCCTAAGGATTTCGCTTCATGTTGCGCAACGTTCATCACCTTTTTTAAATCATTAGATACATACAGCTCGCCGCCCACTGCTGCTTCACCTCTCACTTGCGGCAAATCATTAATATGCGATTTGATGCGCGCGGCACATTCAAGAGGGGAAATATTGGCTTTTGTAAAGATGCTTGGCACAATGCTCTCTTGGATTTCAAGAAGCGCCAATGCCAGATGCGGTACATCAATTTGCTGCTGCTGATGTTCACGCGCGATATATTGCGCTTTTTCAAAAGCCTCTTGCGCCTTTACGGTAAACGAATATGGCATATTACTGACTTAAAAAATATATAAATGAGATATTAGAGGTATATCTGCGTCAATCTGCGTTCGGCCGAATTACGATATCAATTGTAGCGTGGCAGTTAATCTGCCACCGATTAGTCGGAGACAAGCTCCGACGCTACAGGCGGCCGAGTATCTGCGTATACCTGCCCGCTATTGCCTTCCCATAAGAACTATCACGCCTGTGGCGCAGCTTCTGAACATTGAGACTGGATAGGTTGATGAGAGACGGGCGTAGGCAGGCGGGTCTGCGTGAATACCTTTCTCCTGCATTATTCTATACTCTCAAATTAGCACTCTAGCATAATGAGTGCTAACGCGATTATTGCACGACTTTTGATAAAAGTCAACCCCTTCAAAGCCCGCAAAATGCTCACTATTATGCGAATGTCAATTCCATTGTATACTTAAGATGTATGCCCGCCTAAACTTTGCGTTTCCCTCACTATGGAATTTAGCATAATAATAGCATTATGAATATCCACAATCCTTCAAATGATAAAATGATAACAAACCTTAGGCGGGGTATGGAAATTTTAAATACCCGCATAGATGCAATAACGAGAGAAGAGCTTGGGCAATTTGCGTTTACTTATATTCAAAGCAATACTCAGCATCAATTGGTGTCTATCAATCCAGAGGCAGTGGTTCGCGCGCAATACGATCCTTCGTTTGCTCATGCCTTGCAACATTCATCGCTTGCCCTTACCGACGGATTTGGAATACTACTGGCTGCAAAACTATTAAAACTGCCGCCACCCGTAAGGCTTATCGGTGTTGAATGCGTTCAATATTTATGTTCGCTTGCCGCAACGCATGGTTGGAATGTATATCTTCTTGGCGGAAGAGGGGATACTGCAGAAAGGGCGGCACTCCGCTTGCGCCAACAATTTCCGGGATTACATATCCGCGGCGAAGAGGGGATACCAAAGAAAATCCAAAATCCAAAATCCAAAATCCAAGATGATGGTGAAATAATTAAACGTATCAATCAGTATCAGGCTCAGATATTATTCGTGGCCTTGGGGCAGCCGAAGCAGGAGTTATGGATAGCTGCACACTTGTCTCTTTTGCCTTCCGTGAAGATTGCCATGGGTGTGGGCGGCGCCTTTGATTTTTTTGCGGGTAATGTGATCCGCGCGCCAGGTTTTATGCGTGTAAGGGGCTTAGAATGGCTTTGGCGTCTTATGCTTCAGCCTTGGCGCATTTTGCGCATAATAAACGCCACGGCGCGTTTCATATTTCTCATTGCGATATATAACAGAAAATGATAGGATAAGTGCGTTATAGCGCATTTAAATGCGTAAAATGGCATTCTATATGGATAACAATCAGATTTGTGTAAGAGTTGCCCCTTCGCCTACGGGAGATATGCATATAGGCACTCTTCGTGTGGCATTATTCAATTGGCTCTTTGCGCGCCAACGCAAGGGCAAATTTATAGTCCGCATTGAAGATACGGATCAAACGCGCTACAAACCGGATAGCGTAAAATCGATCTTAGAAGGCCTGACCTGGGCTGGGCTTGATTGGGACGAGGGACCAATTTTGAAAAATCCCAAATCCCAAATCCCAAATCCCAAAATCGATTACCAATCAGAAACAATTGAACTGGGGGAGAAGGGACCGTATTGGCAATCACGGCGCACAGAAATCTATCGGCAACACCTAGAAACGCTGCAGGAACGCGGTGCGGCTTATCATTGTTTTTGTTCGCCAGAAAGATTGGAGAAAATGCGCCAAGAACAGGAAGCGCGTCATCTGTCGCCGATGTATGACCGTCGCTGTCGAGAATTGAAACCCGACGAGGCGGCAAAGAAATTAGCGGCCGGAGAGAAATATATCATACGCTTAAAAATTCCCGCGTCCGGAAGGATAGAGATCAACGATCTTATTCGCGGTAGCGTGAATTTTGATCTACAGCAACTAGATGATCAGGTATTATTGAAATCCGACGGTTTCCCGACTTACCATCTCGCAAATGTCGTTGATGACCATCTTATGGGCGTAACGCATGTTCTGCGCGGCGAAGAATGGCTGCCATCGCTGCCAAAACATATTTTGCTCTATCAAGGACTAGGGTGGGAGATACCCCAATTCGGCCACCTCCCTTTAATCTTGGCAGTAGACAGAACCAAGCTCAGCAAGCGCCATGGCGCGGTATCGGTGCTGGCAATGCGGGATGCGGGATATCTGCCCCATGCGCTTCTTAATTTCACCCTTTTGCTTGGCTGGAATCCCGGCAAGGGAAATGAGCAAGAGATTTTTACGAAAGAAGAAATGCTCTCATTGTTCAGCCTTGAAGGCATCCAAAAATCTCCTGCCGTATTCAATTATGAAAAATTAAATTGGATAAATAAGCACTATATCAAACAGATGCCCCTTAATGATCTCACCTCGAGAGCCATCCCTTATCTGACCGAATCAGGCCTCATCACCCCGCTTGATAATGGGGAATGGATAACCCTTGATAAGCGCATTATCCGTAACGTCTATTTTGAATCCTTCGTTGCGCTCCTCAAATCACGGCTCACCATGCTTAAAGACATAGGACATGATCTAGAATATTTTTTTGACCGTCCTCATTACGAAACGTCACTGCTCATAGGGAAAGGGGAACTACGCGACGCGGTCATTGCCCACCTGGCTGAAACCAAAGAATATTTCCACACGATACCGGAAAAAATATTTAAGGCCCATGACTTTGATAGAACATTGAAGACTTGGATAAAAGATAAACAAAGAACTAACAGTCAGATCCTTTGGCCGCTTCGCGTGGCCTTAAGCGGTAAAGAGCAAAGCCCCAGCCCTTTTGAATTAATGAGTATCCTCGGGAAAGAAGAAACCATGAAGAGGATTGATAGCGCGATAAAATCACTTCAAGCTCTCGATGCCTAACGCAAAAATTTATACCACAGGGGAGGTTAAATTCTGGCACTGTGAGGTTTACAGAAGAGGCAAAATTTGCTACAATAACGGCATGAGAGGCAGCGCAGCTCATCGTTTTAATGAAAAAAATCGATTTTTGATACTGGCGATCGGAATAATCGCCGTATTTTTATTATTGCCGGGTCTTATTTATGTGTATGCGCAATCCAGTAGCGTGCAAACATTGCAAACGAATATAGACCAGAAAAAAGCATCCATTGATCGCCTAAAACGGGAAATTTCCACCTATGAGCAGAGCATCCGCCTTCGCCAATCGCAAGCCGCCTCCCTTTCTAACCAAATTGCCATTATCAACGACCAGGTTCAGCGGCTCGAACTTTCCATAAAACTTACCGAAGAGGAAATCGGCGAGACGCAGATGGAAATTGAACAAACTCAAAAATTGATTGCCCAGTATGAACAATCGCTTCTCCTCAAACGCGCCGAGCTTGCGGCGAATCTCAGGTATCTTAAACAGCGAGAGGGGATAAGTGAGATGTTTGTGCTCCTGGTGCATGACAATCTTTCCGAGTACTATCTGGACATCAAAAATATTGAACAGCTGCAATCCTCGATTGCCGCCACGGTTAACGAGTATGACCGCGTAAAAAAAGAAGCGGAGTTGAAACATGAGGATTTAACGACAAAACAAGAGCAACTCGTGCAGTTAAAATCACAGCTTGATGAACAACAGCTCCAATTGGGATCGCAGCGTTCAGTGAAGGCGCAGCTGCTTGTCGATACGCGCCGTTCTGAGACAAAATATACGTCTTTGCTGGAAAGCGCGAAACGCGAACAAAATGCCATTGAAGCTGAAATGAGCAGCATCGAAAAAAAACTGCGCGAGGAAATGCAGAAGGGGGAACGTTCGAAGAAATTGCAGGCGCTTGGCAACACTATTTTCGCGTGGCCGGTTCCGCAAAATACCATTACCGCTTATTTCCATGATCCTGACTACCCTTACCGTTATATTTTCGAACATCCTGCCATTGATATAAAGGCGGCATATAAAACCTCCGTGCATGCTGCAGCCAACGGTTATGTGGGCATCGCAAAAGACGCAGGTCTAGGCTATTCCTACGTCATGCTAATCCATAATGATGGGTATGCGACGGTGTATGGACATTTATCAAAAATTTATGTGCGCAACGATGAATTCGTCACACAAGGGCAGGTAATTGGCTTGTCAGGCGGCACACCAGGCACTCCTGGCGCCGGAAAGCTTACCACCGGACCTCATTTACATTTTGAAATCCGCCAACAGGGGATACCTGTCAATCCGCTGGATTATTTACCCTAGCCGCAGATATACGCAGATAGATATGCAGACCTGCCTGCGCAGGCAGGTCAACGCAGATATATTACCACCTTGTTTCATGTTACGTGTTACATGATCTATGATTTAGACAAAAGGGGGGAGGGGAGAAAGGTCGAAAACAAATTATAAAAATAAAAAGGC
>Ga0156063_159_pt1 | contig 11075 bp, 10 predicted proteins | sample RifCSPlowO2_02_FD_107716 | JGI IMG/M metagenome (GOLD analysis project Ga0156063, IMG submission 107716) | Candidatus Uhrbacteria bacterium RIFCSPLOWO2_02_FULL_49_11
AAGCAAAGGTTCAAGTTAAAAGTCAAAAGTTTTGGGTTTTGCGTTGCAATTTTGATTTTTGACCTTTGACTTTTGAATTTAAGTTGGGATTTAACGACATGAAGGAGACCATAATGATTTTGTACCTGTTATATTTTATGGTATAATAATTATCATGGGCACTTTTATATCGTCACTCACCCAAGCGATACGCCAGATTGACTTGACCACGCCTTCGTGGGACGTGTTTATACTCCTTTTTTTTCTCATAGGAGTTTTTTTGTATGGAATCGCGCTGGGGAGGAATAAAGTCATAATCATTTTGCTTTCCTTGTATTTTTCATTGGCGATTTTCGAAGTGTCATCATTTGTGCGGACGTTGAGCACCACGTTTTTCCATGATAATCCATTTGGGGCGCTCTTCACTTTTTTTATCCTCTTTCTTCTTACGTTCCTCGTGGTCGGCCAGTCGGGCGCCGGCAGGTCGCTCTCAAACGATGCAGTGGGGTCATTCTGGCAGACGATTATTTTCTCAATTCTCCAGGTGGGGCTTACTATTTCCATCGCCCTGCTTCTTTTACCCGTTTCGCTGCTGCTTCGTTTCTCTCCCACCATTCTCAATATTTTTATAGACCCTTTAGGGCAATTTCTTTGGCTCTCACTCCCCATCGTTTGCTTGATTTTTACGAGAACCAAGAGCAGTGCATTGAAGGTGTAAATTACTATTATAATAAAACTCCCCTCACAAGGGGAGTTTAGTATTTGTAATGAATGGTTATTTTTTCTTTATAACTTGTCCTTCAGGAGTATCCTCGATGATATAGCCTTTCGTAGTAAGAGTTTTTCGCAAAACGTCAGCATCGGCGAATTTTTTTTGTTGCCTTAAAAATTCGCGTTGCGCCACCAGCTCTCTTATATTCTCTGGCAAATTTTTAAAGTCTATTCTCGCGCTTACTGCGTGTGCCAGGTCTAGTCCGAGTATGGCATCAAATTTAAGCAAGCTCGCTTTTTTCGCGGCAGCTGGATAGTCAGATTTTATAAGATCCCACACGACGGAGAGTGCCCGCGGGAGGTTTAAATCGTCATTTATCGCGTCCATAAAACGCTGTTCATATTCTGCACAGCCGATTTTAGGCTCACCCAGTAGTGCTGTTGTTTCTTTTAGATTTTTAAGCGCGGTTGCAGCGGCATCCAGCGCGTCCCATGAGAAATTCAGTTTTTGACGGTAGTGTGCGGTGAAGGTGAAGTAGCGGTATGCAAGGGGGTCGTAGCCCTTATCGAGAAGAGTCTGAAGCCGGAGGAGGTTCCCTTCTGATTTTCCCATTCTTCCCTCGTTTATCTGCAAGAATTCTCCATGCACCCACCAGCGCGCGAGGGGTTTGCCTGTAGCCGCTTCCGCTTGCGCGATTTCATTGGTGTGATGGACGGGTATATGGTCAATGCCGCCTGCGTGGATGTCAATGGTTCGACATTGCTCACCACTAAATACACCATCAGCGTTAAATGCATTTCCGAGGTATTTGAGCGCCATAGCCGAGCACTCGATGTGCCAGCCGGGGAACCCTATACCCCAAGGAGAAGGCCATTCCATTAGCCTTTTGGGATGTTTTTCATTATCTGCGTTGACCTGCCCGCCATTGCCTTCTTGCGAGAATGTCCCATATAGAGAGGGTGCACCCTCATCATTGTGGGCATCACTGTTCCCTTTAACAGGCGTTGGCAGGCGGGTCTGCGCTTTCGATCTGCGTTGATCTGCGTCGTGTGAAAATTTCCATAGTGCAAAATCAGTCGGATTTTTCTTACCCTTAACTATCTCAATTCTTGCACCTGCCTTGAGGCCTTCGATGTCGAGGCGCGCCAGTTCGCCGTAATGGGGGAATTTAGATGTGTCAAAATAAACACCGTCATCGATCGCATAGGTAAACCCTTTTTTTTGAAGCATTTGTATGAGCTCAATTTGTTCATTAATATGGCCAGTTGCCTTGCACCAGATGTTGGGTTCGATAATGTTGAGAAGCTTCAAGTCTTCTTTAAATGCGTCCGTATAGAATGCGGCAATTTCCCAGACTGTTTTGCCTTCGCGTCGCGCCCCTTTCATCATCTTATCTTCGCCCTCGTCTGCATCTGACGTGAGATGACCTACATCAGTAATATTCATGACGTGGTTTACCTCATAGCCGTCTTCCTTCAAGGTCCGTTTGAGAATATCCTCGGTGATATACGTTCGCAAATTCCCGATATGCGCAAAGTCATACACCGTCGGCCCGCAGGTGTAGAGACCCACCCTTGGCGGTGCGATGGGGATAAATACTTCTTTTTTCTTTGTGGGCGTGTTATAGAGGGTGAGAGGCATAATCAAGTTTTAAATCCCAAACCCCCTGCCTGCGCAGGCAGGCAATTTTCAATGACCAAACAAATCCCAATGCTCAAAATCTCAAAATATTTGGGTATTGGGGCTTAAAGCATTGATTGGTCATTTGTTTGATATTGGGATTGGTTATTGTGATTTAACCTTGTGTACTTATTTTACCATTAAAGTTTGATTGTATCTAACGCTTGTTTAAGATCCCGAATAAGATCCTCCACGTCTTCAATCCCCACGGACATGCGGATAAGGGCGTCTGAAATACCAAGCTGGGTGCGCAGTGCGGTCGTGAGGGATGCGTGCGTCATGCGCGCGGGGTGCTCGATAAGCGATTCCACGCCGCCGAGGCTTTCTGCGAGGGAGAAAATGCGAAGCGATGACAAGAATTGTTTCGCATCGTCGAGACCTCCTTTGAGATCGAAGGAGATAATGCCGCTGAATCCTGTCATCTGTTTTTTGGCGAGTTCGTATTGCGGATGGCTTTGAAGTTCAGGATAGACAACACGGGCGACGTGCGGGTGGCGCTCCAACCACTGCGCGATTTCCCGGGCATTTTTTCCATGCTTTTCCATGCGTAGCGCGAGCGTTTTTATACCCCTTAAGGTGAGCCAGCAATCGAAGGGAGAAGGTACGGCGCCCGCGGCATTTTGGATAAATTTGAGCTGCTGATATACTTCGCCGCGGTTCGTGATGACTGCGCCTCCTACGGCGTCGCTATGCCCTCCGAGGTATTTGGTACTGTTGTGGAGAGAAATATCCGCGCCCAATGAGAGCGGTTTTTGGAAATAGGGCGAAGCGAACGTATTGTCCACCACCACGAGCGCATCAGGATTTTGCGCTTTGGCGCACGCGGCGATTTTCCGGATGTCGCAGAGTTTTAGAAGGGGATTGGTGGGCGTCTCAATCCAGATCATCTTTGTGCGTCTAGAGATGAGATTTGATAGCGTTTCGGGCATCGAGAGATCGGCATAGGAAAAAGAGACGCCGAAATTTTTCGAAATCATTTCAAAAAGCCGACGCGTGCCTCCGTAGAGATCGTCGCAGGCTATCACTCCGTCTCCATGTCTTAAGAGCTTCATCACGCTGTCTATCGCCGCAAGGCCTGAAGCGAAGGCAAGGCCGTATGCCGCGTTTTCGAGGCTTGAGAGCGCCAATTCAAGCGCATGGCGCGTGGGATTGCCTGTCCGGGAATATTCATATCCTTGAGGAGGTGATTCCACTTCCTTGCGGGCGAACGTCGTTGCCATATGAATAGGCACCACGACATCACCGCTCCCTCCTTCTTTGAGGTTCGGTTCTTGGCCAATGTGTATAGCACGGGTGGCAAATTGCATAAAGTAAGGGATTATATTAGTAATATTTTTTAGTAAGATATGCGCGTCCTGAATCAGCGATAATAAATCAGAATTGGCGTATCATGGTCTATGCCCATGCCTTCGATTTGGTAGGGTTTCTGATTTCCTTTGGTGGAAAAATACGAATTTGCCGCATCCACCCCGAATATTTTCACGTTTGGATTTTTTTTCTTGAGATATTTTCCGGTTCCGGAGATCGTGCCGGCTGTGCCTGCCGCCGCAAAGAAATGGGTTATCTTGCCTCTGGTCTGCCGCCATATTTCCGGGCCGGTAGAGCGATAATGCGCATCTGGATTCGCGAGGTTGAAATGCTGGTCAGGCATGAACGCATGAGGTATTTCACGCGCGAGCCTTTTAGCCACAGCCCAGCAGCCTCGGGGGTCGTCATAGCGCTCCACAACGGGGCATACCACCAGTTTTGCGCCATAGGAGTGGATGGCGTTTTTCTTTTCCTCGCTTGCTTTTTTCGAGACCGTAATGATGACGCGGTATTTTTTTACTGCGCCGATCATGGCAAGCGCGATTCCCTGATTGCCCGAGGATGCTTCAATAATAGTCCCCTTAGGCCGCAAGAGTCCTTGCCGTTCGGCGTCCTCAATCATTGCAAGAGCGCTCCTGTCCTTGATGCTTCCCCCGGGGTTGAGATATTCGAGCTTTGCGTATATTGCCGCACGGCTTTCAAAATTGATTTTTACGAGGGGTGTATTGCCTATGGTTGAGAGGATGTTGTTATGGTATTGTATAGAGGTATCAATTGAAATAAAAAACACTCATTTTTAGAGTGTTCCCTTGAGAAACGGCGAGGTTTTTATTTTATGCGGGACAAGCGCTCGCCTCACCCTTTTTCAAGGGAGTGAAGGAACAGCAGCAAGATGTGATTATGCGGTAATGCATACGGGGGATTGTATTGAGGCTAGGTTATCACATGGGGGGACAAGTGGCAAGAGATGAGGCGCTAGAGCCATCTTCTTCGTTTGAAAAATACTAACATGAAGATTCCGAGCAAGGCCATGCCGCTGATGATATACCAAAATCCGGAAGGGTGGCGAGCGAGGGGAGTGTATTCGGTGCGCATGCTGAAGATTGCAGCGATAAGGGTCAGGGGGAACACAATGACCGCAAAGGCGGTGAGTACGCGCATGGCTTGGTTGGAACGCGTATTGATGAGCGATGCGTGCGCGTCATGCATCGCGTTGACGGTGTCCTGGTAATTCGCAAGCGTGTCCCAGATTTCTTTCGTGTGATCCACGAGCCCTTCAAAGTATGCGCGGAATTTATGGGACGCGGGGAGCGCATTGGATTCAATCAACTTTTGGATGACATATTTATGCGCCTGCATGATTTTCCTGAAATTGACGATATTCCGCTTCAGGATGAGGATTTCAGAGATGACTTCTTTTTGGTCGTCGGAAAGGATGTTCCCTTCCACCGCGTCGATATCAAGCGACACATGGTTGAGCATGGGGTACGTCGAGAGCAGGAGGCGGTTGAGGAGCTCATAGAGCAGGCTTGGTACGCTCTCGCTCATGTGGTTTGTCCGCGCTTGCAGGTCCCTGTGGCATTGGTCAAAAAATTCCATGATGGTCGGATGGCGGCTATCGTGGACGGTGATGAGGTAATTTACACCGATAAAAAAATCCATTTCCACCGGTTCTATCCTGCGCGTTTCCCTGTTGTAAATGGGGAATTGCAGGATAAGGAAGGTGTATTCAGGGTATGTCGCGATTTTCGGGCGCTGGATGGGAGGCAAGCAGGCTTTGAGGTCAAGCGGATGGAAGCTGAATTCTTCGGCGAGCATTTCTAGTTCAGCATTGCCAAAGCGGGGGACGTCAATCCACCGCATTTTTTTGGTTTTTATAATATTGGCGTGAAGCATGGGGGGGTGGCGTTCGGGAATCGACGATTTTATTCGGCGCCGCGATCTAGCAGCTTGATGCGCCAGAGCGCCTCAAAAATCGCGATTCCCTCGCTTCTTTGGGGAAGACGGAATAATTACATTTCACGTGTTTTGGATTACTTATATTGTATGGTAAAATAAAGGATAAGTACATACTTTGTAGTAAAGATCACTTACTACCCCTGTTACCAAAGAACGCTTCGGGAACTGACAATTTTATTCGTCGGCGTCGCGATCTAACCGTTTGATACACCTTTCCGCCTCAAAAATTGCAGTTCCCTCGCTGTATAAGACATGATCAGTGAGTAGTTACTCACAACTTTCAATATGGCCAAAAGCCAATTTCCCCCAGAAGACGAGCGCAGGCCTTTGCCCGAAGTGCCAGGTGCTCCTTTGGCGGGAGCTGAACAGGAAGCGGTGAAGGAGTCGGAACGCGTCCCCTTTGAAACAAGCATTGAGGAGTCCTTACAAGAAAAGGAGGCGCCGACTACAGGTCCGATCCCTGTCGCGCCAAGTGCCGCACTTGCTCCGGTAGCCGCGAAATCTCCCCAATACCAGCGCATTGAATCAATTTTGGAAGAGAACCTCGGCGACCTCTATTTTCAGATGGACGAGGCGCACCGAAAGATGTTCCGTGCGGAGGGGGAAAAGACAGTGCGGGAGATCGACTGGCTTGTCTCCAGCGCAAAGGCAACCGTATCCAAAGTGCTGTATCTCATCCGAAGATGGCTCATGCTCATTCCCGGCGTCAATAAATTTTTCCTTGAGCAGGAAGCGAAGATAAAGACGGACAAAGTGATGAAGATCGTGAACGAAAAATCTCAATAACCAATCAGTGAACAATGACCGAATCGAGTCTAAAATTTTCAATGTTCAATTTTCAATTTCCAGTCAATGTTCCAATAATTCAATTTTCAAACATTGCGTCATTGATACCTTGAGAATTAATTGAAAATTGGTATTTGAAAATTGGAAATTATCAATTTATGTTCTCCTCTGAACTTTCCCTATTCTTAGCGCCGTTTATTGCCGCTGCCGTTTTTATTCTGATCTTTTTTTCATGCGTGATGGTGCTGCGCTACTGGCTGCGGAAAGGGAGCAGGCTACCGCAGGCGTTCCAAAAAAAGGTTCATTTAATAACCCTTCCCAAAGAAGTGTTCCATGGAGAGGAGAAGCAGCAGGAAACGAGTGATTTGATAAAAGAAAAAATCGCGATTGCGGAATCGCTGTGGAATTCAATCGGCGGTTTGAGGGTGCGCCGGAACATCCGTACCTGGCTTTTTGGCCGCGAAGATCATGTATCGCTTGAAGTGGTGGCGCATGGGGGACTGATCTCATTTTATATCGCAGTCCCGCAGTACCTTGAGCGCTACATTGAACAGCAAATTCACGCCCAATATCCCGATGCCTCGGTGGAAGAAGTGGAGGATTATAATATTTTTTCACCCAAGGGCGCCATCACGAGCGCATACTTGCGTCTGAACCGTGAATATATTTTCCCTATAAAGACGTACCGCAAAGTAGACGGCGATCCTTTTCTTGCCATATTGAATTCGCTCTCCAAATTGGCCACAGATGACGGCGCCGCCGTGCAAATTATCGTCCGTTCCGCGCACAAGCGCTGGCATCGCTGGGGCGCAAAAGTTGCCCAGGAGATGCAGCAAGGGAGGAAATTGAAGGAAGCATTAAAGCGGGGGAACCGCATGTTCTGGCTCCATTCCATTAGGCATGCTACCGGTAAGACCATTACTGAAATCGCTGGAGCTGCCTATACAGGCAAGACGAATACTGAACGCCAGCGGGAAAAAAAACGGTTAGGGATACAGGAAAAAGAGCCCTACCGCCTGTCGCCCATGGAAGAAGAGCTGGTAAAGGGCCTTGAGGAGAAGTCCTCAAGGGCTGGTTTGGACGTGACCATACGCGTGTTAGTGTCATCGCAGGATACCACGCGCGCGCAACTGCTTCTTCAGAATATCACTAATTCATTTTCCCAATATAACGTGTACCAATACGGGAACGGCTTCAGGGCGGCGGGGAAGGGGAGCGCGCCAAATGTCATTCGCGATTTTATTTACAGGAATTTCAGCGAACGTTATTCGTTTGTATTAAATACTGAAGAGCTTGCGAGCATTTATCATTTCCCGCTTCCGAAGACAGAGACGCCGAATATCCGATGGCTCTCGTCCCGTAGAGCTCCACCGCCTTCGAACATGCCGCTAGAAGGCATTACGCTGGGGCACTGCCTTTACCGCGGCATTGATACGGTTGTGCGCATGCTGCCGGAAGACCGCCGCCGTCATATATACATCATCGGCATGACTGGGTCTGGCAAATCCGTGCTCATGTCGGAAATGGCGAAACAGGATATTCTTGCCGGGCACGGCGTGGGCATTATTGATCCCCATGGAGGACTGGTGGAAGACGTGCTTGCCTGTGTCCCAGAAGAGCGCGCGGATGACGTCGTGCTTTTTGAGCCTGCCGACATGGAGCGCCCGATGGGACTCAATATGCTGGAAGCGAAAACCGAAGAGCAGAAGGATTTTGCAGTGCAGGAGATGGTGGAAATATTTTACAAGCTGTTTCCTCCGGAAATGATCGGCCCGATGTTTGAGCACAACATGCGCAATGTCATGCTCACGCTCATGTCCGACCTCGAGAGCCCGGGGACCATTGCGGAGATTCCCCGCATGTTTACTGATACGGAATTCCAGAAAAAATGGGTAGCCAAGCTCAAGGATCCGGTGGTGAGGGCGTTCTGGGAAAAGGAAATGGCAAAAACCACTGATTTCCATAAGTCGGAAATGCTCGGGTATCTTATTTCAAAAGTGGGCAGGTTCGTGGAAAATACCATGATGCGCAACATCATCGGCCAGACGCATTCAGGGTTTGACGTCCAGGAAATCATGAATAAGCAAAAAATTCTTCTGGTCAACCTCTCGAAGGGGCAGGTGGGAGAGGTGAACTCCTCACTTCTTGGTCTTATCATCGTTTCCAAGCTGCAAATGGCGGCATTTGCGCGGGCGGGAATGCCAGAGGAAGAGCGGCATGACTTTTACCTCTATGTTGACGAATTCCAAAATTATACGACCCCTTCCGTTGCCACCATCCTTTCTGAAGCGAGGAAGTACCGGCTGAATCTGACGCTTGCGCACCAGTATTTGGGGCAACTCGTAGATAAGCAGGATACGAAGATCCGCGATGCGGTTCTCGGGAACGTCGGCACCATGGTCGCGTTCCGCATCGGCGTAGAGGACGCGGAGATCATGGCAAAGGAATTTGCGCCGGTATTCGGCGAATACGACGTGGTGAACATTGACCGTTTTAACGCGTACATCCGGCTCTTGATACGCAATACCGCGTCACGCGCATTCAGCATGGCCACCTATCCGCCAACGGTGGGTGATGCGAAATTGGCCGCCACGATAAGGGAACTGTCACGCTTGAAGTATGGACGCGATCGGCTTATTGTGGAATCAGAAATCCTTGAGCGCACCAAACTCGGTGAGGCGGCAAAACCGGCGGATACGGCGACGATTGAGAGAACGCTTTGAACTGACACATTGCTAAATTGTTACATTGTTAAACTGTTTTACTGCTAACTGTTACACTAAATTGCCAACCCAATTCCGATTCGTCATCCCCAACCGAGATTGGGGACCCAGAAATAAAAACAAACAAAAAACGCTATCGATGCTGGCTTTTTATATTTTTTTCTGGATTCCCGCTGGAGCTTGCCCCGTACCGCGATACGGGGCGGGAATGACAGTTGAAATCGGAATTTGAAGGGCAAGTGAGTATAGTAATTTATTTTGTGTCTGGATTAGATTGGATCTTTATCGTCTTTGGAGGGATTTTATTTTTTATCCTGTTTACCCATGGGTACGCGGGCATCATTGCGGCGTCGTGGGTGCCGACATGGGGGAAAGATTATGGCAGGATAATAAAGGCGTTTGAAGGGCTTCAAGAAGGCACGGTTATTGACCTTGGCTGCGGCGGCGGAGGCGTCATGCGCGTACTCGCCCGGGAATATCCAAAGGCGCGTATCATCGGGTATGAGATCTCGGTTCCTGCATGGTTAATTGCTCAATTGTTAAATGGTTTATTGGGATTGAGGAGGAGATGTGAAGTGCGGTGGCAGAATTTTTATAACGTCTCATTGCGCGATGCGGATGCAGTCTATTGTTTTTTAACGCCCATGGCCATGAAAAAGCTCAAGCCAAAATTTGAGCGTGAATTAAAGCCGTCTACAATCGTGATTTCCTACGCTTTTCAAATACATGGGTGGGAAGGGGAGCGGTTGGTGCAGGATTCTTCAGTGCCGATATTTCGTTATATCCTCAAATATCAGCGTATATCTAAATAAGGTATAAACAAACTAAATAACGCTATTTGTCTTTATATTGTTATTTGGTATACTGGGTCTAAGTAAGTATCCTCATTAAATAAAACAAACATATGCCTCATGACGTAAAAAAAATAGAATTGGTTCGGCAGTATGTGGAGAGCGCGAGTTTGAGCCTGCAGGAGGCCAAACAGCTCCTTGAAGACATGACCGGGGTGCACGCGACCAGTCAAGCGCTTGAGAAAGCGCGCGCCGCCGGCGCCATCCTCGCGTCCTCTGACGGTTCCGATGTGATTGAAGGGGTTTTTGACGGTCAGCAAATGGTAGGGCCGGACGGGAAACAGTATTCCATGCCGGCAAACTACGCATCGAAATCAAAGCTCGTGGAAGGGGACCTCTTAAAGCTTACCATTGCGCCTAACGGATCATTTATCTACAAACAGATCGGTCCGGTGGAAAGGAAACGGTTGCGGGGGAAACTCATCCAAGAAGAGGAGACAGGGGAGTTTCGCGTGCTTGCGGAGGCGAGATCCTATAAGACGCTCATGGCGTCCATTACGTACTTTAAAGGGAATGTGGGAGACGATGTGGTCATTCTGGTCCCGCGCGATAAGGTTTCCTCATGGGCTGCGGTTGAAAATATTATTTCCGCCGGATCCGGTGATTTCCAAGACGAACCAATAGGAGAAGGCAAGGTGGGAGAAAAAGCGTCTCAAGAGCCCAAAGATGAAGAGGAAGAAGAGGAAGAGGAGGATCTAGAGCCGGAAGAGCCTAAGCTTGCGCCACCCCAGAAAGAGGAACTTTTGCTAAAGGTAGAGCCAAAACCCGAATTGAACGCCCCGCAGGTTCCCCTTGTAGTTCCTCCCCAGATGCCCGCGCCGGCGCCGGTAATCCAGTTTGATGACGATAAGGACGAGTTCGAGGAAATTTGATTATAGCCATTCGACCGCATTTACTACGCATATAGACACACATTCCTCCTCATTATGAGGAGGAATGTGTTGAACTGATATAGATCATTAGAAACTGTTACCGTAGAGAGGATTGAGAATTGGATTGCACAAAGGACACAAGTTGTTCTATCGTAGTGATGCGTGAGTCGTGCATAGTGATTGTAGGCATACAATCACAGTATGG
>Ga0156063_115_pt1 | contig 10903 bp, 8 predicted proteins | sample RifCSPlowO2_02_FD_107716 | JGI IMG/M metagenome (GOLD analysis project Ga0156063, IMG submission 107716) | Candidatus Uhrbacteria bacterium RIFCSPLOWO2_02_FULL_49_11
ATCCCCGCCGTCGCTCTTCAAGGGTATGTGCGGTATCAAATAACGCAAAAAGATAAATGGGAAATAGTACCCCTGCATACCATTTCACCAATACTGACGCCGCCAGGAGTACAAATGACCATCGCCAGCGCTGGCGATACAGCAAGTACAGGGAGAGTTGGAGAAACAGCGCGGCTACTACATCAAAACGATGAAATGTATAAAATAAAACTGAGGGGGTGACTAAGAGAAAAAGGAGCGCACGCCGCTCATGCGGGATGGAATACTTTACCGCTACTAACAATGCGAGTCCCGCGAACAGGGTAAAGATATGAAACCACACATGATAACCGACTTTACTCTCACTCATAAGAGCGGGCAGGGTAAAGAAGAGAGTGGCGAGGGCGGGATATTCAAAAGGCTTATCAACGTAAGGAATATAATTTTGACGGAACCACGATCCTTCCTCGCGGTAATAGTCTAATTCTCTCACATCAAAAATCATATTATACTTCAATCTGCTCTGGAGCGTGGTAAAGGTGAGATACGAGGGCCACGTCAAAGAACGAGGCGTAAACGCCACAATAATTATACCAATCACAATAAATATTATTATTGGCGCTGCATTAAATATCCTTTTCATGTGATGATCAAATCTCATAGAGGTGTTAACGCATCGAAAATAATCCTATCCCTTGATCCACAAAAACAGGGTGCAACAAGGAATCTGCAGCAAGAGTGAGCATGTCTCTTTGATCAGACGACATCATAACCACGTCAGTAATATTTTCGTCCCGTAAAAACTGCCGACGCGCCTCCCTGCTCCCTTGCCCTGAGAGAAACCACTCCGCCATACTGCGGCGCAGCGCTTCTTGAGGGCTGTGCGCGCCTGATCCCCCATAGACCGCCCTGCCTGTCCACGCAGGTATAAAACTCGCTTCATCAACAGGCGCAAGCACCACCCCCTCCTGAAGAGACGCGCGCATAAGCAAATCCAATACTTTTTTCTGCGTAGCGTTCAGATAAAAATAAGCAGAATGGTCGGTAAAGAGCTCAAGATCCCGGCTTATCGTGCCTACCGTGGAAAAAATAAAGATAATGCCGCACAGCACCATCGCCGGATTTCGCAAGATACGAATGGTTTTATGCCAGGGTATGGTATTGAACAGAAAACACATCCCGACTCCTGCCAACATCGCGAGCGGCACGTGCATCCCTTCCAATAATCTCCTTTGAAACGGCAAAGGGCTCAACACGAACGCGCACTGTACTGCAATCCAAGAACCTAAAAGCCACACGGCGCGAGGGTGAAGGGGTGATGGCTCGCTTCCTTTGTTCCGCACGCGCCAAAACCACACTCCCCCTGCGAGCGCGAGGGGAACCAGTAATCCATACCCTAAAAGTACTGCCCAAAGCGCGGGAGTAGTAGTTACATTCTGCATTGCCCACTCCCGGGTAATCCAATCGGACCGCAGGCGCATAAGCTGCCATGCAATACTTGGCAGAGAAATGCCGCTGATCACCGCAAGCGTCACGCACGAACGGCGCAATGAGGTGCGCCCCATGATCACTGTCCACACAAGCAGTATGCTGCCAAGCGTCACCGCATGGAATGGATGAAAATGGAATAGCGCGGCCGCCGCCAATCCTCCGCTTAAGCGCCACCAGAAAGGCTTTGAAGAGGCGGATGCGCGCAAAAAAGAAAACAGCACGAATAAAAATAAAATAAGCGATGCCAAAAGATGAGGCGAATGGTAAAGGGTTAAAAAAGTGTTTGCTTCCGGCACCCAAAGATCAAGGGGCCAGTCATATCTTCCCTCAAAGGGAGGCGATTTCAAAAAAGGAAGCGCGAGATAGCCGATGCCGGAACCCAAAAAGGTAAGTACGCCTGCAGTGTAAAATGCGCGAAAGGGCACGAGTATGCGCAACAGCTGATGCAACACGAGCACCAACAACGGAATGAGCGCGAGCCGCGCGAGATGGAATGCCAACGGCATGGATATTCCGGCGGTATGGGCCATGATGCCTAAACAATACCAAAACGCATTCACCATGCTGATACTCCCTACCCCGTCAATCCCCGCAAAGAGATTTCTTTCCGCCATATCGCCCCGCCCCGCCTGCAACATTTGCGCGTAATACACGTTGAAATCACCGGGGGTGAGGGCATGCAGGCCGGTGTAAGTTGCTCCCGGCGGCGTCTGCACATACCCGTAGAGATACGGCGCGCCCGTGACGAAAATAAGAATAATACTTGCCGTGGCAATATGTTTCCATGCAGAATTATTCTGAAAATATTCAAAAATCATATATCGATAATGGCGCTCTTTCAAAACTCCCTGGCTTTATAAATCAAAAAGTCCTCCTCCTCAAAGATAAGCTCGAGCTCGGGATGTGCGGAAACTGCGTCACGATGCACCTGATCAGGATAGGTGACTGCGTACGTGCCGGGAGAGAGGCGCTCTACCAACCCGCGAGGGAAACCATCGCGCACATCGACCGCATCAAAGCGTTTGCCTTCAATATCGTAGAACTTGAGCGGCATACCGATCAAGAAGTTCGTGACAATGCGCTTAGCGCCTACGTCGATTAAAACTGAATATAACTTTTGAGACCGGACCACATGATAGGTGGTCTCTGGCATGGACCCCACGTAGAATTGGGCTGATTTGCCGCCGCTCGCAAGGTAAGCCATAAAATAATTCCTGACGATACGCATACTATTGAATGCGACAAGAATCCCCACGATAATCCATAGAGAGCGTTGCCAACGAAGCCGACGCATTATGCCAAGAAAAAATAAGGAGAGGATGAGCGGAACGAAATACAATGGCAATAGAAAATAACGCTCCGAATTCCCAGGCGAGACTGACAAAGTTACAAAAAAGACGCTTATGAATCCGATTAAAAGAGGTTGATATACCGCCGTCTTGCGCGCTCCCTCGCGCCAGGCACGTACGAAAGCATAACTGATCGCGAGAATAAAAAACAATACATTAACAATCGAACCAGGAGACACCACTTCGCCAGTGAACCGCAAAAAAAGAACGTCACCCTGAATAATGCGCAAAAATAGCCACGGCCACTCCATCACACGTGAGAAGAAACCCACAGATGAGGTATATAAGAAGGAAGCCCACTCGCTCCCCGAATCAATTGAACCGCACCACAGGTGAGGAATTATTCCGAGTGCCCCCCCGGCAAGCGCATAGAGGGCAGTGATCACACGCGTCTGTCTTTCTCTCAGAAAGAACAAGGTGAACACCAAGAGCACGGCGGGAAGGGTGAGTAACAAAAGATGATTCCATACCCCCAATGCGAGCGTCACGACCGCGAGGACCATCCATCTCCACCTGGCGCGGCCGCGACCATCAAGAGCATGAAGGAAAAAATATAGTGAGGTCAACGAGAGCACGGGAGCAAGCGCAAGAAATGCCCACGCGGTTCTCCCATACATCACAAACCATGGAGAACTCACAAGGAGAAGCACCGCGAGAGCGGCGCTCATGGCGCCAAATAAACGGCGCAGAACCAAAAAATACACGCCTACACTGATCACGCTGGTTATTGCAGTGAACACACGCAACACGCCGACCGTACGCCCGAATCCTTGCAGGAATGGCGCGAGAAAATAATAATGTAGTGGGCCAGTGTAAAATCGCAACCCGCACAAAGGGTGGTGTCCGGTGAGTATGTCACTAACCGTCAAGCCGAGCCATGCTTCATCGCCATTAAGTCCCGGGACTTTGCCTAGATAAGGAAATAAAAATGCAAACGCGAGCGCCGTTGAAAGCGCGAGGAGTGCGGGTATGATAAAATGCTCGTGCGCAAGTTTGCTCTGGGAGTCTCTATGGTCATCCATATTGTTCATGCTCAACTCTCAACCCCCCTCTTCAAGAAACACGGTCACACAACACTGCAGGGCTTCAATCAAAATCTTAATGACTGGCGGGAGAGTGCGGAGAGCATAAAAAAAGAATGCCCGCCAAGGCTACTCACGCCCGCCTCCTATCGAACACTCCTATTCCTATGCGATACATAATAAAGTTCTGATGTCTGCCAATAATGCGCTATGGGGCGGTAACGTTTTTTTTGAAACCCTGTATCGTGGACACCGGCATGGGATCTACATTATTGAGGCATGCACAATAATAACTCACCCAGTCGCCCATCCCGATAATCCACCAAAGCGCCTCATGCGGTTTATTCATAGGCGCACGCACGCGTTCAACCCGTAATCCTGATTCTTTGAGCAGTGCGGCAAAGTGGTCAAGCTGCGGCATTGAAACGGTCTGATCGGAAGGCGCCTCGAGAAACACCCACGTACCTAGATCGCTCACGACAGAGGGAAGTTTGAGTCCCTCAAGCGTATTATGGAATAATTCTGGCACCTCCTCTATAACACACAGGGATTTTGCATTTTCGTTCATCTGGGTTTTCCATCGGCGCGCGGCAGGCGCCAAAAGCCCTCCCGCTACCACTAAGGATAAGCGGTCAAGAAGCTGGTAGGCGAGCAATTTTGCCGGATTTTGTTCCGTCGGCACCTCTTGCGTCACCGAGGAGGTAATCTTCAAAAACGCATCCGACATCGCATTGCACATGGCATCGCACGCGGTCCCGGTGATTGCTGAAATAACCTTAAGAATAAGTACGGTTATCGCACCCACGGCAAGCCTCGGCTGCGGATAGGATCCCGGCGACAAGAGCAGAGTGCCGTCTGCAGCGGCATGCGCCGCAAGTTTTCCGCCAGACGCAATGGCGACAAGAGGGCATCCGCGCGCCTTGGCCTGCAGATACGCTTTCACGGTCTCTGCGGTATTGCCTGAATAGCTTACCGCAATCACGAGAGTGGAGGGCTGCACCCAGTCAGGGAGCACGCTGCTGCGCAGCACGATAATGGGCAGAGGGCATTGGTGAGCCACCATTGCCGCGGCAAGGTCTCCCCCGATCGCAGAACCGCCTAACCCTATCACTGCAATCGTGGTGAGCGCGCGGCCATCTATGCCTATAGAGGGAAAAGGCGCCTCTACCGCTTCACGCACGCGCGCAGGCAGAAGGCGCAGCTCTTCCGCCATATTACTGCGATCAACGGTATGGAGCGATGTGAGGTCGTCAAGGAAAGACATGTAAAGAAAATCAAAATGCAAAAGTCAAAAGTCAAAATGAAGGCATTCCGCCCCGCCTTGGCGGGGCTCCATAATTTTGATTTTTGATATTTGATTTTTGATATCTATTCCACATTCATTGTAACAGACCATAATGATCATGTACACTTTACCTACGCGCCTCGCGCGGACTAACGCGGACAAGGATGTCGACTCACGCGGAAAATACACCCCGTCCGCTTCACGTATATACCTCTCTTAATGAAGGGAATAAAAATCCCCTCCTCTGGAAGGGTATTCCGCCCAAGCGGGACGGGTGTGTTACGATAAAGTGCGATTATTTGAGCAACACCGCCCTCACCGGCGAAGCTTCAATGCCGATGATCCTCAACGGTAAACAAACGAGCGTGTACTTGCCCGGTTTCACTCCCGTTAAATTTACTCCTTCCGCTATGGCAACGCCTGCGCGCAATAAACTTTTATGCACCGGGTGGCCGGGATTGCCGCGCCGTTCGACGGAGAGATAATCGACACCCACTAACTTGGTTTTTTTCGCGGCAAGAAATGCGGCCACTTCATTTCCTATTGCGCCATACTTCTGGTAAAATTTCTTCGTCAATAAATGTTTCCCATTACCAAGATTAAAGAGCAGCCGTTCGCCGCGCGTGATATGAAACGGTTTTACATCATTCATACTCACTTCTTTTCTGCCCTTCAGATCTACTTTTAATACGCGGCAAGGGCCGATCAGATAATCAAGAGGAACAGATTCCAGCGATGTGCCCTTCCCAAGGAAATGTTTTGGCGCATCAAGGTGAGTGCCCGTATGTGCGCCGAGCGACAAGTTCGTTACACGCACGCCGTCTCGCGCGTAGGTGCGCAGCGCCTTTGTGCGCAAGCCTTGTTCTCCCGGCCAGACCACGAGAGAGGAAGTGAGGGAAAGAGTAATATCAATTATCTTCATAAAGATAGGGTGAGTAAATTGTACCATTTCATGAGTAAAGAATCAAAGTGAAAAAATGAGATTCATTAATTAATTTCAGCCTTTTTGGTTGATTTTTTTACCCTTTTAAGGTAGGCTTGTACCATAATATATGGCAACCACACTAACGAAGCCTATCGCGCAACTGCTGGAAGTCTGCCAATCCCCTGAACCGGAAACGCATAAGGAGACCGTGATCCACGTCGACGAGCTGGTGTCGCGGGCCGCTTTTTTGTATGAAAAAATCCGCAATGCCGTTGACTACCGTGAAGATCATCTCTTGAGGCGGGGCGCGATAGAGAGGATGCTGAAACGCCTGCTTGTGCGCGGCGCGAAGAGCGAGGCGGTGGCAAAACCCCTCGTGATCGAACTCATCCGTGCGCGGTACCTTAACAACGACGCGCTCCCAGAAAGAATCATCGGCGAAGTCGGAGTTATTCTTGAACGTTATATTGCGCTGTGGAATGCGGCGCCCGCGGAAGTGCAGACGAATGCGGACCTTTTTTCTTGGATGCTGGGAGTCGCGGCGCGCGAAGTCGAGGAAGCGGTTGCGCCGTCCCCGCATATCGACAAACTCGTGGAATCGATGTACCGGTCGCTAGTGGCGCACATCAAACTCCCAAGCCGCATGACGGACGAGCGCGAGAAGAATACCCAACTCTTCATCGCCATCCATCGCGCGCTGGTGCAATCAGACTTGCCCACTATCCGCTACAAGCTCTTTGCCGTATATGCTCCAGGATGGAAGACGATCAATCCGGAACAAATCGGCTCATTAGGATGGAACATCGCGTCAATCGCCCAGGCGATAGAACGCGACCTCTCACACCCTATCGGCGAATCATTCGCGCGCCATCTCAAAAGAGACGCTGCCGCATTCACTGTGCTCCATGACATTATTGAAGAAAGGCCGAAAGAAGCAGCGGCGGTCCTTACGAACCCCCTCTCGCTTGAAGACCGCGTGCGGAGAGCGTGTCAGCTTCGCTATAAGAGAGCAAAAGAAAAGCTGGGCCGTTCCGCAGTGAGGTCTATCATTTTCATCTTTTTCACCAAAATGCTCCTCGCCATCGTCCTTGAAATTCCTTATGAAATCTACCTGGTCAAGGCTTTCAATCCCATTCCGTTGCTTATTAACGTCACCATACCTCCCTTTCTCCTCTTCCTCGTCGCGGCCACCACCAAAGTGCCCACCAAAAAAAATACCGAGGCCATTATCGCGACGGTGCGGGATCTCGTGGAAGAAGGGCGCACCATGACTCCTATAGAGATCAGACGTCTCTCCAAGCCCATCTTTTCATCCATTATGCTCGGTATCGCCTATCTCACGCTCTACGGCGTAACCTTCGGTTTTATTATCTGGGGATTGCGCACACTCCATTTTAATATCATCTCGGGCGCGCTCTTTCTCCTCTTCTTGTCCCTCGTGTCGTTCTTCGCAATCCGCATCAGACAAGGGGTGCGCAGGCTGGTGGTCATAGAAAGGAAAGAAAATGTATTTACCTTCCTGTTCGATCTCTTTACCATCCCGGTCATCCGCGCCGGCCGCTGGATTTCCATCAAATCCTCGAACATCAACATCTTCGTCTTCATCCTCGATTTTCTCATCGAAACCCCGTTCAAATCCCTCCTTGACGTCACAGAAGAATTCACAACGTTTATCAAGGAAAAGAAGGAAGAAGTGCTCTAGTGAAAAATCCCAAATCCCAGTTTCCAATGACCAATAAAATCCCAGTGCATCAATGACCAAATTTGGACATTGGGGCTTGGAGCTTGATTGGGAATTGGGGCTTGGTCATTGGGATTTTGTCATGTGGCACTTGAAGCTTGGGATTTTGTTTTCTTCAAAACTATGCCGTTACAAAATTACAAACGGGTAGTCATAAAAATCGGCACCAGTGTCCTTACCGCGCCTGACGGCAAACTGGATACAAAGCAGCTCGCATCTTCATTCGAAGACCTTGCCCGCGTGATCGCGCAGGGAATAGAGGCGGTGCTCGTCACCTCGGGCGCGGTCGCGATGGGGAAAAGCGCGCTTCGTGCCCTTCCCCGCAACGAGCATGGCCGCCAGGCATGCGCCGCGATCGGCCAGCCGCTGCTGATGCACGCCTACGGCGAGCTGGCCGCGCACCATCGCCTTACCATTGCCCAGCTTCTCATTACGCGCGAGGATTTTGACGACCGCGCGCGCTATCTCAACATCCGCAACACGCTCCATGCGCTCCTCAATATGAACGTGCTTCCGATTATTAATGAGAATGACGTCGTCGCCGCAGAAGTAGTGGGCGGTGACGCGTTCGGCGGCAATGATGCGGTGGCGGCGATGGTAGGGCTTCTCATTGATGCAGACCTTCTCCTGATCCTTGGCGAAACGGACGGGGTGCTCGATGCCCCGCCTGAAATCGGAAGGGCGAAACGCATTCCCGTAGTGAAACAAATAAACGAGGAACTCCTAAGCGTGGTAGGGAAAGATTCACCCTTAGGAAGAGGCGGCATGAAGCGGAAACTCGAAGCGGCAAAGCTCGCGACCCACTCGGGCATTGAAACCATTATCGCCAACGGGCGGCAAGAAGGGGTGATCACCAACATCATCCTATATGCCGCCGATACAGGCACGCGGGTGTTGCCCGCGCAAGAGGCGCATTCAAGCCGCGACCGGTGGCTCATTGGCGGCGTGGTGCAAAAAGGCTCTGTCACGGTTGATGCAAATGCCGCTAAGGCGCTCCAAAAAGGAAAAAGTCTGCTCCCGATAGGAATCCTAGAGGTCCAAGGGAATTTCGGACGCGGCGAAGCAATTCGCGTGCTCGACGAGCGCGGCGCCAGCATTGCGGTGGGGCTTGCCAATTACGCTTCAGGAGATTTAAATAAAATCAAACGCCTTCCTTCTTCCGAGATCGAAACACTGCTCGGCTATTCTGCGGGCGATGAAGCGATTCATAAAGACAATCTCGCGCTTACGAACAGCACGCTCACTTATGGAAAATAATCTTTCTCCCCTTACTATTGCTCAACACGCGCGGACCGCGAGCCTTGCGCTCCAGGCTGTTCCCGCCGCAATGAGGCACCGCGTGCTCATAACGGCGGCAACTCTCCTGCAACGACGAAAAAAGGATATTCTGGCGGCCGACACTGCTGACGTTCATCGCGCGCGCCATAAAGTTTCACCGGCATTTATTAACCGGCTCACCCTGAACGAAAAAAGGTTTTCCGAAATGATTGCGGCAATCAGAGCGATCGCACGGCAAAAAGACCCATTGGGAGAAGTAATCGAACGAAGAAAAATAAAAAACGGCGTAGTGCTCAAAAAAGTGCGTGTTTCCATCGGCGTGCTTTTTATCATCTATGAAGCCCGCCCCCACGTGACTGCGGACGCCGCTGCGCTCGCGCTGCGCGCAGGCAACGCCGTTATCCTTAAAGGAGGATCAGAGGCGCGAAATACTAACCGCCTAATCGCACAATGCTTCCAACAAGCGCTAAAAAGTGCGGGGCTTCCCCTCCATGCCGCGCAATTTATTGATACCGCGGACCGCACCGTCGTGAAAAAACTGTTAAAATGCGCCGACGACATTGACCTCGTCATTCCCCGCGGCGGCTACGGCCTCGTGAAGTGGGTGCGCAAAGAATCTCACATTCCTTCGCTTTCCCACGCAGAAGGGCTTGACCATACCTATGTGGATGCGTCTGCGGACATTCCGCTGGCAATTAAAGTGATAGTGAACGCAAAGACAAGCTTCCCTGCGGCCTGCAACTCGCTTGATCATTTGCTCGTGCATGAACGCATCGCTCAAAAATTACTGCCGCCGCTCCAGACTGCGCTGGTGCCATATGGCGTTGAACTCCGTGGCGACGCAAAGGCGCGGAAGATAATCAATGTAAAAGCAGCGACTATGCAGGACTGGGATACGGAATATTTGAGCCTCACCATGGGCATCAAAATAGTGCCAAACGTCGATGAAGCAACTGCGCACATTAATGCGCATGGCTCAAAACATTCTGAAAGCATTATCGCGCGCGATAAAAAAACAATCGCGTTATTCAAAAAAAATGTGGACGCCGCGGGAATATTCGTAAACTGCTCCACCCGCCTTCACGACGGCGGCGTTTTCGGGCTTGGGGCGGAAATGGGCATCAACACCGGCAAACTCCACGCCCGGGGTCCGGTCGGCGCCAAAGAGCTCACGACCTACAAATGGATTGCTGAAGGCAACGGCCAAACGCGTTAACAGTATAACGATTTAACAATTTAACAATTTATTTTATACGCCCAAAAACCGCACTCAAGATCATCCTCATCATCGGCCTCGCCGGCTTAACGTTCTCCGGTTATTTATCCTACTGGGAACTCTTCCGCGGCACGTGCCAGAATTCGCTCGTCTCCTGCGGCGCCGACGCCGCGCCTGTCACCACGTACTTCAAATACCCCGCCTGCGTCTACGGATTCTTCATGTACTTGCTCGTCACCCTTATCGCCATCCTGGGTTTAGCTAGAAAAGAGAAACCGTAGGTATAGGAATCTTTCAAATACTATAAGTCAAACGGGTCTCACCAAAGACCCATTTTTGTATTGACAGATAGTAAGTAAGTAAGTAAGTAAGATAGCTGGAATAAAACCTAATCACGAATGTCTAATAAAAATAGGAGAAATTGATATGGATAAGGAGTTAAAATTAAAATTACAAAAGACAAGTACTATCTCCTCCCTTCGGCAATTCCAAATTTGTGTTATCTGTTGTCTCGACAAGACAACAAAAATTATTAACAGAGCTGATGGTGTATATCTCAAAGTGTATGATTGGGATGATGGTGATGAAGACAAGCTAAGAAATGCGGGTTTGCTTGA
>Ga0156063_145_pt2 | contig 10470 bp, 11 predicted proteins | sample RifCSPlowO2_02_FD_107716 | JGI IMG/M metagenome (GOLD analysis project Ga0156063, IMG submission 107716) | Candidatus Uhrbacteria bacterium RIFCSPLOWO2_02_FULL_49_11
ACAGGGCATGCAATGCGCGCGGAACGCATGGGCAAAGGGAACAGGGACCCAAATTGCGAAAGGGATGAGAGCACCAGACGATTCGCCAAACCAATCTTAACATCAAGCTGTAATGCAAGTGTGGGGATTCGAAGAAACCACGCCGCCCATAAAAGAGGCACTGAAATAAAGCTTCCCGCGGAAACTATCGCCACCGGTTTTGCGGACAAAAGAAGGAAAACAGATTGAAAAAATCCTAGCGCTATACACAGTAAATCAACGATCGTTTTCCAGGAAATATATCTGCGCCATTTACCGCCTAACAACGGGATATAGCGGACGGGCAGCGAACGAAGCGCATTTCTTTCCGGCCCTTTATACGTGCCGCACCACCATATTTCATTTGCATAGCGCGTTCTGAATTGCTCGATGACGCTGACCAGCGGCATGACTGATCCAAGGGTTCCTCCTCCTGAAAAAACAATGGGACGCGATATTATACGCATAATGGTATCAATTGTAGCGTGGCAGTTTATCTGCCACCGATTAGTCGGAGACAAGCCTGCCTGCGCAGACAGGCTCCGACGCTACGGGCGGCCGACTACATTCATATTTTGGTAGTGCGGGATATGCTTAAACAAACGCCCAACGCAGCAAGGATACTGAGTACCGCGGTGCCCCCGAAACTTACCAGAGGCAAAGGAAGACCGGTAAGCGGCACAAGCCCTATCATCGCGGCCATATTCACAAATGACTGCACCCCAATCCAAAAAATAACACCCAACACAAAGTAACGACTAAATTCATCCGGCACCCTTGAGGCTATATCAAATAATCTATAAATCAATATCCCTAAAAGAATTATTAACCCTACAGACACTATAAATCCGCCTTCTTCGCCAATAACCGCAAAAATCGAATCGCCCGCAGATTCTGGCAAATAACTAAATTTTTGGCGCGATTTACCGAGCCCCAAACCCCGCCAGCCTCCAGAGCCGATTGCAATCATTGATTGATTGATATGATACCCGACTCCCATGGGGTCCTTTTCGGGACTTAAGAAAACCGCGATCCTATCTTTACGATAAGGTGAAATAAGGATGGCAGAACCAATAAGCATTACTGCAATAACCGCCAATGAAATTATATGGGTATATTTGGCTCCTGCGCCATAAAACACTCCCAGCGACATTATGATGATTATGGCTACCGTGCCTGGATCTGGTTGCAGGAATACCAATCCCGCAAGCAATCCCAAAAGGGTCAAAAAAGGCAAAAGGCCCCAGAGCGTGCTCGTAAGATGTGCTTTACGTTGTTTGAACCATACACATATGTAGAGGAGAAATGTAAATTTAGCAATTTCTGACGGCTGTAAGGTGCTTACTCCCACATTGATCCAGCTTTTCGCGTTATTTATGGTGATGCCAATGCCGGGGATGAACACTACTACGAGCAATACTAACGTCACCGCAAATGCGGGAAAGGCTATTTTTTGCCAAAGCGCAGGAGGAATTTTTACGCATATCAACAGCGCGATCAGTCCCACGCCGACGTGAACAAGCTGCTGTTTGGTGAAATAGTAAGTGTCGCCAAATCGCTCAAAACCTAACACATTTGAAGCAGAGGCGAGCATCACGAGGCCAAAGGCTGTCAGTAATAATATGAGTCCTAAGAGTTTGTAATCAACGGCATGTACAGTCGGAGAGAGAGGCATAACTAATAAGTAAATCCCAATTTCAAAATCCAAATGTCAAATAATCAATTTTGGGAATTGGGACTTGGAGCTTTATTGGGATTTGGTCATTGGGGTTTTTCAATGCAATGCAACCCATACCCCAATCATCACTGCGATGGCATTCAGCACCCAGGCGCGCATCACAATCTTTTCTTCGCTCCAGCCGCGTGCTTCAAAATGATGATGAAGAGGGGCAAGAATTAATATCCGTCTGTTAAGGATGTGCTTCCCAATTGATTGGATAATGACACTTGCGAGCTCTATAAAAAAAATAAATCCGAACAATGGCAGCACCGCAATGCGGTTTTGCGCGATACTCATGACTGCCAACAACGCGCCCAGGCCCAAAGATCCCACGTCTCCCATCTGAAAACGTGCAGGTTTAATATTAAAATAAGTATACGTAAAAAGACTTCCTATCACCATGGCGTTCAGAATGGCAAATGACACGTTCCCCTGTATCCATGAGAGCATAAGCAGGCCGCCAAACGCAGTGAGCAGCGTGCCTCCCGCCAAACCGTCAAGCCCGTCGGCAATATTAACCGCATTAGCCGTTGCCATAACTGTAAGTATGATAAGGGGAACAAGAAAAATCCCCAACGAAAGCTCTCCGCTCCATGGCAACCAAATAACTTTCCATTCAGGGCCAAGCTTTGCAAAAATCCACCATGCAGTAATTGTGCCTGCGATAAATTGAAACAGTATTTTTTCATGCGCTTGTATCCCCTTCCCCGGATACGAGCCCATATGAAAAAAGAAGCGCTTATAGGCAACCCATGGAATGGAAATGCGGTAATACCATCTCATCCACCAATCACGATGGACTCGCGCAAGAGTCATCGTGCGCTCAAGTGATCGCATAAGCCGCTTGCTTCCATAAATATTCAATATGTCATCTATGCCTCCCAGCGCGCTTGAGAGAAGCATCACGCCAATAGGAACCCACGTGAAGCGCTGATTCCAGTTAAATAAAAAACTTAACACCGCCACGGTAACTACCACGAGCAGCCCTCCCATGATAGGAGTCCCGTGTTTTTCCTGGCGTCCGGGAAGCGGTATGGTAAACCTGTGGTCGCCGGTACGCAATATTTTCCCGCGATACAGGATCGTGGTGAGCATAGGCGCCCACGCAAACGCAACGACGCAAGCCAAGATTAAGAAACCCAAACTCGTCACGATGATAGAAAACGATACCATAAAGTAACAATACAATCTATATCTAAGAAGTCTTCAAATCCAAATGTCAAAATCCAAATGTCAAATAAAATCTCAAGTTCAAATGCCCAATATTACATTTGACATTGGGGTTTTGCCTGCCCGCCATATGCATTTCCATGGGAACGGTTTGTATGTTAAGAAAAATACGAACATGAAGTACGTTATCGTTCATTGTTGACAGGCTTTGGCAGGCGGGGATTTTTATTTGAACTTTGAACTTTGGATTTGGGATTTCTCGTTAATTGCATTAAGCCTGAGTATTCCATTCTTTTCTCTTTCTTCAAGCCATCCTTCGTACGCAGGTTTTTGATCTGGCAACGATTCCTGCCAATGTTGCTCATAGAGGCTGGCTTCTGGTTTAAGAATAACTACTCTCCCTCGCTGTACCCCTGAAGCGTTGCCAAAACGGTCGCTTGAATGGATAAATGAGAAAGAAATAAGATTTTCCATATCTTTTTCAACTTCATCTATAAGGAGCACATGTTTCCCCCCGCGCGTGCGTATTAAATCGCCAGGCTTAACGTCAGTAAGCATTACACTTTGTGCATTTTCCGGGGAGGTAAGCAGTGTAACATCAATATTCTGAAAGGGGCGAAAGCGCAATAATAATTTTCGTTTTAATGAACGTTGTGTGCGCAATAATGATCGTCCAAGAGCGCTATGGGATGTTTCCTTCACCCACGGATCAAGAATGTGGGAGACTAATCCCGAACAGTCTATGCCTATGCGTTCGTCAGTCATCAACTGCCGAATTTCCTCTCGTGAAAGTTTAGCCAAGTCAATTTTCTTAATCAGCGCGCGTAATTTCAATTCTTCTACGATCTCTTCCGGCGATCCCTTGCCTGATTCAACTGCAGATGCTGCGCGCTTCCGTTTGTCTGCATTCATGTAATATGGAGATACCACATGCCGCCCAAGACCGAAATCGAGAGATTCATACGCATTCATTACCTTTTGGCACAATTCTGGCAGGGCGGACATCATATTTCAACGTACAATTGTCTGCGAATATTTTTCATAACGTCTTGGTAATTTTTACCAAACGTGTCAACTATACCTTGTTTCGACTGTATTCTCAAGAGTTCTCCGCCTGGCTTTACCTTATCAGCCTGAGAAATAGAAAATGCAAAGAATTCGCCCTTTTGTGTTTCAGCCACACTTGTCGCCTTCTCAATAAATTCAACCCCTTTTTCGCTTACTTTGTAGCGACCCGGCATAAATTCATTTTTTAACTGCACCGGACGATTCTCGATATTGCGGAAGAATAGTTGAATTCCATTATATTGTTCCGCAGGAACTCCTTCATTTTGAATTTTGAATTTTGAATTTTGATTAATTGCCGTGAGCGCCTTCATATGCCATTCCATCGTACTCACTTCTTTTTTCTCATTTTGTATTTGCGACTCCAGGCTCGCCGAAGCCGGTTGCCGTGCGTTGATTTCAATGAGGTATCCTGGATGGGCATCATCATCTGCTGGCATGACAACATCAATGCCAAATAATCCTCTCCATCCGTCCTCTTTCATATAATAGCCAATCTCGGTAGCTATTTTTTTAACCTTGTTATGTATTCCATCGCTCACATTGCTCCAATCGTTACCAACTGTAGCAAACGGATTATTAGTAAGTTCGGGCTTTCCTGTGATCTGTTCGCTTGTCCGTCCACAGATCACTTCATTCCCTATCACGCATGCATTAATCGTATACGCCTTCCCTGCTATATACCTTGAAATCTTTACTACTCGCCTTGGGAATCTCTCGACCTCATTTTTCCATTCATACTCGTGGTAAATGCGTTTCGTTCCAGATCCCGTATGTCCAGTGTTGTATTGTAAAATAAAACCTTCCCCAAACTGATCTATTAATGTTCCAAAATCACATTGACACAGCTCACCAATAGTACTCATGGGAGTCGCTACTTCTATTAAAGCACTCTTTTCCTCCCTTAACCAAGCATATTGAGACATCTTGTTCTCAATCTTTCTAGATAATTCTACAGAAGGATTTAGAAGTCGCAGATCTAGCCTTTTACATTCTTCTTCAATCTGCCGAGAATTTTTAAATACGACAATATGTGAAGGATTGTCTTTTGATAACTGCGTAATTACGTCCTGTACTTCTTTATTGCGCATTAAAGCAAGTGTTGATAATTTTTCTTGTCTACTTATCACTACTAACCGATCGTTATGCTTATCCCTTACCGCTTCTGCCAATGGACTTGAGTTGGTAATAATATAATAATCGTCGATTGCCCCGAGCAGTCCGACCGCGCGTTCAACATCGCGTGTAATGTAGAAAAGCGTCATACTATTTCCCTGTAAAAATCAATGCAATCGGTTCCTTTGCGCGAAAGCCCTTTGCACAAGCTTTGTGTAAACCCGCGAGTGACATAGCGCTTTCCGGGCTCACGTTTTCATGCAGAACTTCGGCCAACTTTTTCATCGCAGATGTAATTTCTTCATCAGACACAATCCATCCTGACCCATGACTTTCTTTAACCGCTTTCACCACCTGATCTTTACGATTTGCGACGCGATCCACAATGGCGGAAGCAATGGATACTTTCGACGGCGTGAAATCTTGATCAAACTCTCTCGCGATAGGATAAACTTTTGTGGTTTGCACAATGTGCAATGACGGCAGGGACGGGTCGCGACCTGTCCCTACAATATTTCTAAATCCTTCCCATAATCCCGCCAACATTGTCCCAGAAGATACAGCCATAAATACACTCCCTCCTTTGCCTTCAGTCTGTTCTACTAATTCCCTTGCTAACTCATCATATCCTTCAAGCAAGTAATCGTCCTTCGACCCTCGCAGTAAACGTATATGAGCCTTGCGGCTAAATTGACTAGCCTCGCTTCTTGCCAATTTTGACCAATGAATGATTACATTGTCCGTCTTATATTCGTTTAATCTGTCTTTTTTTTCTTGGGAAATCGTCGGAGGGGAAAAAAGATGGAATTGAACCTGTGGATGGTGGCGGGCATAATACGCCGCAGATATTGCAAAGTTACCCGAAGAACTCAAGCAAAACGCCTTCTCCCCTTTCATCACTAATTTATCGACATAGGGAAAAAGCGCCCTGTCTTTATGGGAACCGGAAGGGTTCAAATCTTCTCGTTTTATATAAATATCCAAACCAACTCCTTCGACGATAGGCGATGGCGCTCGTATAACTGGGGTTTGCATATGACTAAGTTGCATAACAGCGTACATTCAGGATATACTTATAAAAAGTAATTACACATTATCTTATTATCTATATGGATTACCATACCATGTGTCCTGAATGTAAAAATGAGCTTAACCTCGAGCGCGATGCTTTAGTAAAAGGCGATGTGGTTGAATGCGAACAGTGCGGCATGACGCTTGAAGTGACCGAAATTGACGCGCAAGGAAATTTTAATACGGTCATCGTGGAAGAGGAGAAATAGCCCCTACGGGGAATGTCAAAATCCAAATGTCAAATGTCAATTTGAAATTGGAAATTTGAACTTTGGCATTACAGACACTTAAGTGTCTGTTCGATCATCCCTCTGAATCCATGCGAACCAAGAAAAAGTATGCAGTCGCCCGGTTGGGCGCTTTTTTGTAACTTTTGGATAACTTGGATATCATCATCGATATAAAGCACTTCCTTTATATCAGGATTCGATGAATCGATAATTTGCGCAAGCTGTGCGCCATCCAGCCTTACCTCTGTATATTCATTATGTTTTGTTGCTGATAAATGCGGCACGATAACGATATTCGCGGAGTTAAACGCATCTCTATACGACGGCGCTGACGAACGAAGCCGATTCCCCACATTCGGCTCAAAAACGACTATGACGCGCCCGAGAGAGAAAATTTGCTTCACCGCATCAATAGTGGATTTTGCCTTGCTCGGTGAGTGGGCGAAGTCATCTATAACGCTCACCTCATTCACCACGCCCCTTATTTCAAGCCGCCTGCGCACTCCCTGAAACGAGGCGAGCGCTTGCATGATGGCAGCTTGATCAATGCCGGTGGCGCGAGCAAGCGCAACTGCGCCGGCAAAGTGATCGAACGCGATACTGCCCAAGAGAGGCACATCCACCGGACCTATTGTTTCATTTGAAGGCCCGTAAAATGTCATTCTGGTGGCATTTTTTTGATACGTTACCTCTGTGCTCCAATCGGCTCCGCTCCCCATCCTCCCGTACCATGCCACCGGTGCAGATGCCTTTTTGAGAACATCGCGCACATGAGGGCGATCCAAGGCCGCGCAGATAAGGCCGTCAAGGGGCACTGATTTAACTAACTGGGCAAACACGTCAATGTACGATTCTTCCGTCGTATAGATATCTGCGTGATCCCACTGCACGCCGGTTAAAAGCAAAAATCGTGGTTTATAAAATGAAAATTTAGGAACAGGATTCCATCGGCATGCCGGATACTCGTCACCTTCTACAATACTCCATGATGAATCATTCGACCGCACGCTGTCCGGGAAATTGCGCACAATGCCGCCTGCCATGAAGGATGGGCATCTTCCCGCGCATTCCCAAATCCATGCCAGGAGGGCGGTCGTTATGGTTTTTCCATAACTTCCCGCAACCACGATAGAATGAGATTTTATTACGTATTCTCGTAATGCCTCGGGGTAAGACTGATAAGGCACGCCGCGTTCCCTTATCGCGCAAAATTCAGGATTGAGAAGACTAATATAATTCCCTACGACTGCCGTATCGGGATTCCCTATCCGCTCAGGGTGAAATCCTACATAATAATCAATCTTATTCTGTTTCAAATAATCTGATAGTGGAGGGTAAATACCTTTGTCAGAACCTGTCACGCGCCATCCCCTATCCTTAAACATTTTCGCGACTGGCGCCATGGCAGTGCCGCATATTCCTATAAAATGAATGTGTCTTTTTGCGATCATAAGCATGAAAACTATCCTCTCGAAAATTCTCTACATTATTTGCTTAAATCCCAATGTCAAAATCCAAATATCAAATAAAATCTCAAGTTCAAATGTCCAATATCAAATTTGACATTGGGATTTTGGATTTTATTTGAGCTTTGAAATTTGGATTTGGGATTTTTCAGGTTTCCCCTGCTGCCATTTTTTACCATTAAACCACTCCACCCCCTTAAACTGAAACTTATAGAGTGAGCGTTTATCTTGGATACTTCCCAGATACACATAGTCCATGTTTTTTTCTTGCGCCCAAAGGATCGCCCTGAGCATCATCGCCATTCCCAAAGAGGGAAGCGCCAACGCGCGTGCGCGTAATAAGTGGTAAAAGGGATACGCATAATGGAGCATGTGCGCCGATGAAAAAAGAAGACAATAACCTAGAGGACGCTCTTCTTGCTCCCATTGATAGATAAAAACGCCATTCATGCTCTCATGGGGCGAGACGAACAGGGTCTTTATTTTCTGGGCGCTCATGGCGCGCGCGCCAGCTTTCGCTTTGTAAAAATCAACTGCAATTTTTCCAATTGTCCAATGATAATTTGCGTAAGGCAAGGCTTTATAATGAACAGCAAGGGAAGAATAATTTTTCAAAATTCGACGATTCTCGCTTGATAACTTAAAGGAACCAATGGGAACTCTCACCGAGCGCACCTGTCGCATACTATGCGGCCCCAGCCTCGTAAACACATAACCTTCGTCATATTTCTGTTCAAGGGAATCGCTCAATGTAGGATCAAGAGCAATTTCGTTAAAAAAATGATATGGCGCGTGGTTGCTCATAATACGAACATTGAGAGATAAATAGTTATGGCGCACAAAAACGCGTTCAATACCGACGTGAGCGTAAGCAGAGCCGCCGCAAGCCTTGGTTCATTGCGATAGAGCATTCTTCCCACACCGCCATTGAATACGGTCATGAGAGTGCCTGATGCCGCAAGCACGTAAAAATACCAAAAAGGACCTACAAAATCTATTCCGAAATACACGGTGACATGCAACGGGATCGGATTTAAAGAAGGCTCAATAGTAAAATACACATAAATCCACGTTGCCGCATTCAAAACAAACGAAATCGCCACATTCCATATAACCCACGGAAGCCGGTGGTATAAATCCTTTCGTAACGAGGGGAAAGGCATCATAAATAGGAGGTTTTAATAGTATCTCATGCGCAACGTCATATTCTATGGTATAATATATACCATATAACGTCCATACCAAACCCATGCCCCTCTCTCAATCTAAAAATTTCTCTGAAGCGATAATAAAGGCAAAAATTGCTTCAAAAAAAGAATTGGATGCGGCATTGAAGGAAGCGGAATCATCCCATAAGCAGATAGAGCAGGTTTTGCTTGAAAAGAAATTGATCACCGAGGATCAGCTGGCTGAAATTCAGGCAGAACTTTTAGGGTACCCGTATGTGAAGCTCAACGCCCTTACTATCCGTAAAGACATTCTTAACCTCATCCCCGAGCCGATTGCCTCTTCTCACCTCATGGTCGCGTTCAACCGCACGGATACCTCGTTGAAGGTGGCAACCCTCGATCCCGACGACCTTCAAACTTTCGAATTTATAAAAAAACGTACAGGGTTAGATATTGAAATATATATCGCCACGCCTACCGACATACACGAAATACTGAAACAATACCATAAATCGCTAAAGGCTGAATTTGAAGAAATCACCAAAGCTGAAGTCGTAAGCGATGAAGATCATGAAAAACTCAAAGAACTCGCGCAGGACCTTCCTATCATTCGCATCGTGGACACCCTGCTTGAATACGCCATCTTTGAAGGCGCGTCTGATATCCATATTGAACCCACAGAAAAAGAAGTGGTGGTCAGATATCGCGTAGACGGCATTTTGCGCGATGTCATGACATTGCCAAAAAAAACTCAATCAGGCATAGTTGCACGCATAAAAATCCTTGCAAATCTAAAACTCGACGAACACCGAATGCCGCAGGATGGCCGGTTTAAAATAAGCACCAACGAATATCATATTTCATTTCGTGTCTCGGTCATTCCTGTGTTTGACGGCGAAAAAATAGTCTTGAGACTCTTAAACGAATCTGCGCAGATACTCACGCTTGAACAACTGGGATTTTACGGTAAATCTCTTGAAAAAATCAAATTCAACATCACCAAGCCCCATGGGATGATCCTGATAACCGGCCCTACCGGTTCCGGAAAAACTACGACGCTCTACACCATACTCAACATCATCAATACGCCAAACGTCAACATCACCACGATTGAAGATCCTATAGAATATCGGATGCCGCGGGTGAACCAGAGCCAGGTAAATCCGAGGATCGGTTATACTTTTGCCGCCGGATTAAGAGCATTCTTGCGCCAGGACCCGAATGTCATCATGGTCGGCGAAATACGCGATTCAGAAACCGCGGATATCGCGGTAAACGCGGCAATGACGGGGCATCTCGTGCTCTCCACGCTGCATACGAACGACGCCGCAACCGCATTTCCAAGGCTGCAAGACATGCAAGTCGCATCATTCCTTATTTCCTCAACAGTCAATCTGGTAATCGCACAGCGGCTCACGCGGAAAATTTGTCAAAATTGCAAACAA
>Ga0156063_121_pt1 | contig 9886 bp, 8 predicted proteins | sample RifCSPlowO2_02_FD_107716 | JGI IMG/M metagenome (GOLD analysis project Ga0156063, IMG submission 107716) | Candidatus Uhrbacteria bacterium RIFCSPLOWO2_02_FULL_49_11
TACGTTCTCGGGTTTTGTACACACCGCCCGTCACGCCAAGGGAGCCGGCAATACCCGAAGCTCTTCCCTTTGGGAGGAATCAAGGTAGGGTCGGTGACAGGGGCGAAGTCGTAACAAGGCACCGGTAGCGGAAGCTGTCGGTGGATCACCTCCTTTCTAAGGATTTTGATGACCAGGTCGCCTTCGGGTTTCATGGCATCTAAGTCACCCATTCTCCGACGTCACGTCGGAGTGCAGGTCGCCCTCCGCTAAGGCTGAGGAACAATGGGACGCGCATCGTTGCGAGGTGCGCCGGACGTTACAACCGTTCAGATGCTGAACCAAACGCAGAGTGATGCAAATCATCATCCCGCTCAGTGGGACATTTATCGCAGATCGGCGGCAGACGACGTCATTCAAGCGCAAATCGCCCCCTTCATGAGGGGGTTTTTCTTATAGGTAAATGTGACGTATGTTTTCGCGCAGGCGTGTAGTTACTTCGTAGTTAATAGTTCCGATATGCCGCGCCATTTCTTCTATCGTGATTTCTTCCCTCCCTTGTGTACCGATAATCACCGCTTCATCTTTTTGCGTTATGTGCGGCAAGCGCGTCACATCGACGACGGTGATATTCATGCATACGCGGCCGAGGATGGGTGCGCGGTGTCCCCGAATGAGCACGTGGCCGCGGTTACTCAAAGCCCTATCAATGCCATCATAGTAGCCGACAGGGAGCACTGCGATTCTCGTATGATGCTTGGTTATGAATGTGCATCCGTAACTCACACACGCATCCTTGGGAATTTTTTTCACTGCGGCGATTTTGGTTTTGAGGGCGAGCGAGGGGTGGAGCGGCATCCCTTGCGCGAGGCAAGTTTTTTTAGTCGCGTCATTCGGATAATAACCATACACCGCAAGCCCAGGTCGCACCATGTCAAAATGAGATTGTGGTTCGAGGAACGTCGCGGCGCTATTGGCGCAGTGGATGAGCGGAAAACCTTGCCGATCTTTTTTGATTCCCTTGACGAGGTGGGTAAAAATTTTCAATTGATCATAGAAATGTTGCGGATGTTCAGGCTCATCGGCAGATGCGAAATGCGTGGCAATGCCTTCCCATCGCAGTCCTTTAAGCGATTGAATAAATTTAATAAATGCGTTGAGCTGCCTGGGCATCAATCCTTGCCGTCCCATGCCGGTGTCCACTTTGATATGCACATTGACCGTGGTGCGTGCGGCGAGTGCGAGCCGTGAAAGTGTGCGTGCCGTCTGCGGTTCGCATACAAAAATGCTTGCGCGGGAATCGAGGATATCGCCCAGGCGAGCGTGCGGCACAAATCCCATAATAAGAAGCGGTATGCTTATGCCGCTTTCTCTCAAAACCAACGCTTCTTCGATGGATGCGACGCAGAGCATGTTGACCTTGTGTGGTATCAGGAGTTTTGCCATCTCTCTCATTCCGTGTCCGTAGGCATTTGATTTTACACATGGCGCCAGCAGCGTGTTTTTATTTATAAGGGAACGGATTGTTTTCACATTATGCTGGATCGATTTTTTTGATATTTCAATCCATGTGGTATCCATATTAATATCCCGCATTTTCTATAATCTCTTCGATAAGCTCTCGAGGGGAGAGGGGAGGGCGTTCTGCAAGCGCTTGGTGGAACAGGACCGTGGAGGGAGTGAGCGCGGGGAGCGTGTTCACCTCAATGATAAGGAGACTGCCGGAGTCGACATGGAGGAACGCGTCGATACGGGCATATCCTTTGAGGCCGATCTCTTTAGCAAGTTTTTCAATATGATGCTGCGCGCATGTAAGGGCTTTAGGCTTCACGATAGATGGCGGGGGAGGAGTAATATTGGCACCGGTGCCTCCTTGGAATTTTTCCTCGACCGTGAGCACCTCGCCTTCCGCGACGGTGAGGCTTGGATTGAATACGCGGTAGACGCCGCGGTGTTCCATAAGCCCGATCGTTACCTCTACCCAGCCGCTCACGCGCCGGTATTTCAGGGCTTGTCGGGCGATCCGCACGGTGTCAGTTTCGATAAACGATTGGAACAAGAGCTCCTTTGCCGGCTGTTGCGGCATTTCAATAATGGAATCCTGGCGCTTGAGCGTATGGGCGGGGATGAAGGATGCTTTTGCGCGGACGGCATCGAGATAGCGCATAAGATCTCCTGCGCAAAAAAGATGCGCCACGCCCGAAGAACAGCCGTCCGCGCGCGGTTTGACGACAACTGTGCGGCTGCGCAATTCCTTCGTAAGGGTTTTCCAAAATGAGGCTACTTCGCGTTTTGTGTCTGAGAGAGTATTTAATTTTAAAAGTTTTTCAGCGATTGCGTGGATCCCCGGGAGCGCGAGCGCTTCAACTGCGCGGTCGGTGCGCCACTTGTCCATACAGAGCGAAGACACGTCCGCACCGGAACCGTTATACGGGATACAGGCCTTGTCCAGCATACCTTGGAGCGCGCCGTCTTCGCCAAAGCCGCCGTGAAGCGCGATGAATACGAAAGGAGCATTTTTAATAAATTCATTAATGGTTATGGATTTTGGAATAAAACGTAATTCTTCCGCCTCATGCGGACGGAACCCGAGGCGCAAACGCGCGCGCCGCTCAAGGTGGGAAAGACGCGTATGGTCTTGTGGAGCCCTTACGCAGTTGTCAATTATCTCCTCCACGGTATGGTTGAGGGTGTAGGTATAAGGCAGTTTCCATACTTTTCGTTTTTCATCAAGGATAAAGGCATGAGGATAGTAGCGGTGAGAGCGCTTGAGTCTCAACCATACGTTGGTGCCGCTCATGAGAGAGACTTGTCGTTCTGACGTTTCCCCGCCAAAGAGGACGTGGACCGGTTTGCGGCGGTCGCGGTGCGTGCACTCATCGTCCGCGGATGGGGGGAAGGGAATCCCATACCGTTGGCATGCATGGCTCACGATCGTGCGCAATGCGCCGCGGTGCGAAAGCCCGATGCGGCTCGCTTGCTGGAAGAGGAAGCTGTTTTGCTCCATGCCGCTTATGGGGTTAAAGTCTGAAAACCAGATATTGCCGTTCTCAAGCGCCCACCCGTCGAAGCGGGCAAAATCGCGCATCTTAAAGAGGGTGAAAAGCTGCTCAGCCTGTACTTGGATGCGGTCTATGGTTTCATCCGGAAAACGGGGCGGACAATGATAGGCGACGTGGCGGGTGGGCAGGTATTTTTTCCTGAAATCAAAAATTTGATGGTGGGCATAATCAGCCTCTATTTCTGTGGGGATAATCGCGACTGGCATGTTGAAGCGATTTTCAAGGATGATCACGGTAAATTCGCGCCCCACGGCGAACGGCTCGATGACCACGCGCGTGTCGAAACGGCGGGAAAAGAGGCGCCGGACTCGGTCGAGCGCTTGAGAGGGCGTCTGTACGGAGAAGACTCCGATGCTTGACCCTCCGCTTGCGGGTTTGACAATAGCGCGGCTGATGCGGTATTTTTTGAAGAATGCATCGATGATGTTCTTATGGTCGCGGCGGTATATCCTTAGCACCGCCGAAGGGGGCGCATGGAATCCATGGACGCGGATATATTCGTTCGCATCGTATTTATCGAATAGGAGCTTGCATGAGTCAGCGGATGAACCGATAAAAGGGATATGGTTTCTTTCCAAGATTCGCTGTATCCCGCCATCTTCGCCAAATGGTCCGTGCATCACCGGGAATACTATGTCCGCGCGACGCAATAACCTCACCAGCGCCTTATCGTTTAGCGGTGTGGCCGTATATTTCAATTTAAAATCGAAATCAGAAGGCGTGTTGGAATAGAGTTGGGCTTGGGAAATGCGATACGGGCGCTTTTTGTAATCAAAATAAATAGGGAGGATATCTATGTCTTCTCCCTTGAGATGGTCAAGCACCGAGCGCGCGGAGTTCAGCGATATTCCCCTCTCGAGCGACGGCCCCCCGCAGAGGAGCGATAAGGTCAATTTTTTGTAAGATTTCATAAATAAAATTATGCTATAAACTTAGCATAATTTTATATGCAATGCAATAAATATGCAAAATTTTGATTATTTTTGCAAAATTATCATAAGGCAGTAGAAAAATACCTGCGTTGATCGGTGCGAATACGCTTCTTCTATCCTAGTGCCAGACTCTTATTGTGGGAAGATCATGTGCCATATTGCCGCGGCGGCGTTGCGAGGAGTGCCGCTAATACAATAATAATGAAGGTCTATGTAGGGCAGCGCGTTCAATTCGATGACCCCTGAACGTGTTTGTGCGCACCAAGGGCGGCTCATATCTTTGATAATGAAGTCTATCCCTATGAGGGGGTCGTCAATAATACGAGCGATTCGTTCAAATAACCTTATATTTTCAATATCCACCTCGTCCGTGACGTCATGGGTTAATCCGCCGCGTTCACGTATGACCCCTCGATCAAGGATTACCGTTTCTCCTGCTGATGGTATGTCGCCCCAGTCCCTGCGGCAGGCATTCAGATATCTGGTGGTGGCGCCGTCGGTGGGGATAGGATGAAAGACCGCGCCATCCCGGTAGGGTTGGGTGTTTTCAATATCTACGAGTCGTCGAATAGTGTGCGTTCCGTTTCCTATTACCTGTGGGTAGTTCCGGCGCGCGACTGCGACCAATTTCCCTGCCACGAGGAGCGCGCGATGTACGTCGCCCTCAAGCTCCTCTTCTATCATCACCCATGGGCACAGTTGGCGCGCGGAGCGGTATGCCTGGGTCAATTGTTCACGAGTGTGGATCTGCACATGCGCATGGCGCCCGCGCGAGCTCAAACGTGGTTTTACCACCAACGGCGGGACAAGTCTCTCAAAAGCGCGCGTAGCCCCACGGAGCGTGATCACGGCGTACCCGCGCGGAATGGGAATAGAGGAACGTGCGAGGAGCTGTTTTACTATCAGCTTATCATCGATCCAATGTAAATTATTCACCCTCAACGGGGGGCGAGGAAGACTGTTGAAGACCACACGTTGTGCGCGGCGCTCTGCGATGAAGAGTTCGATACTATGCGTGAGGGGACGGAATTCCCACATTTGTATTCCGCGTCGGATAGCTTCTTCCCAAAGCAGATGCGCGCGATGGGTAAGGTCAGGGTGAGGCTCAAGGTGTATGGTGCCGAGCCTTACGCGCGTGAAACATTTCAAAAGTTTCACGGTGCACGTTTGCAGTATAGTGCTCTGCGCGAGATGGTTGAACACTGTGCGGAGTGGGGAGCTATGGCGGGAGAGGGGAGCCAACGCAATAGCTGCGAGTGCGGTAAGAAATGATGAGGCGTGGTGAATAGGGACTGGGCCGCAGTCCGGGCATGAACGCTTTGATAACGAAGGAGAGATCATAATATTAAGGGGTTGATATGCCTTTGTGTTCTCGCCATTTCTTTATCCCTAAGCCAAGCGCAATAGCAATGAGCGCGAGTGCGGTCACTACGTAGTAGAGAGGTCGTGTATATTGGACATCTGAAGTAGACATTTCTTTTTGCGTAGAGGCTCCTTGCACTGCGCCCTGGGAAGCCACGTCATCCTTGCCGCGCGGCAGCACTCGATAACCTGCGCTGGTTTCTGAGAGAACACCCTTGACTGTGTAGTGCTCACCTGCCGTGAAGTCTTCGGGATGGAGGCCTGTCGTGTCTTTGAGTGTTATGCGCACTTCCCCGGTATCATCGTCGAACCAAAGGGTGGTGCTTTTTTTCTCTATCAGTTCCCCTTCCACTTGCACAAGGCTGCCTTCCTGCTCGTCGCTCAATGTGGCCGCAGTGAGCAAAAGAGGCTCCGGTGGTTCTCCCTTGCCAATTTTTTTAACCCACCCGGTCTTGGGTACGGTGATTCTCGTTTCGTTACCGCTCATGCTCACATACCCTTGCACTTCCACAAGGTCGCCTGTGGCGCAATCCGGGAATTGCACTGCCACCGAATAGATTTGCATTCCGTTAAGGTACATGCTCGTGCGTCCGAAAACGCCGGACGGGACGATCACCACACCTTCTGTCGCAACCTTTGTGTTGCGCGGCAGACTACGTATGTCTTTAATCTCGACTTTCCGCACATCCTTAGGGGATACGATTGGCTTAGGTTGTTCATTCGTATCCCGCGCTTCTTCATTATCCTGCGGCGATGCCACCGCGGTTTGTGCATTGAATGGTTCCTCTTCTTCATCAGACTCCTCTTCTATTTCAGCGGGCAGGGAAATTACATTAGGCTTCCCCGGAGTAGGCGAGGTGGTCCATGTATAATTCCCTTGGTCGTCGCGGGCAAAGGATGTTCCCTCTTGGTTTTTACCATATTGGATTTGTGTGAGCGTGTGCCCTTGGTATTTAAGAAAAATGGTATCGCCGTCGTTATTGAGTACGATTTTGGTTTGCGCGCGCGGCACAAGGAGAAGCCCATGGGGCGGGATTTGGTCAGATTGAGCGGTAAACGTGTAGGATGCTCCGCTTGCATCGGAGAGTACAAATCCCGAAAGGCTCGCCTCATCATCATTTTCATTTTTAAGCTCTATCCATTCCTCTTCTGTATCATCGCCTATAGGGTTAGGGAGGAGTTCATTGATGAGTATTTTGGGGGGAGAAGAGGAGGCATACGATTGTGCCCCGTCATCCAAGGGGGCATCCGGTCGGATGACCGGATGATTTTGTGATTTCGTATCGACGGATTGCGGCGCAGTGATGAGGTTTGATGCAGAAGGAGTAGGCGTGGTGGTCCACTCATAACTGCCGTCACTGTTGCGCGCCCACGCGGAGCCTTCCTGTACAGGGCCGGTATAGCTTATAGAGACAATTGTTTGCTCGTCTATGTGAAGGAGTCTCAACGTTTCTGTACCCGTGTTATTTAATGAGATGTCAGTGGCGTTGCGCGGGAGGACAAAATAGCCATAGGGCGCAATGGTAGTAGAAGCTATGGCATTGCCTTGTGTGATCGTATAATGTTTTCCTGACGCATCCTCTACCGCCCAGTCTGCGAGATTCACTTCCTGATCGCCAAGGTTGACCAGCTCTATCCACTCGCCCGTGGCATCATCGCCTACGGGGTTCGGCAATACTTCGCTGAAGGTAATAAGTATGCCCGACAATGCGGTTCCTTGTGGGATAGGTGTGGTGCCTGCGTTATTCCCCGAGCCTTGATTTTCATTATTTGATTCAGGCGATCCTGTGGAGGATTGGTGAGGGGTGGGTGTGGTGAGCAGGGTAAAATCGGCTGCATTGTTATTGGTATCCACGCCTCCCTTGCGTTCGACACTCATGCTGGCATCAGGAGTGGGCGCCGCGGATCCTTCCGCCTTACTCGCGCTGCCCATGCCCACAAGGTCTACGACGGTATGGCCGTTATCAGAGTAGAGAATAATGGTATTATCGGCGGTGACGGATGCTTGTGTCGAGTAGGCAATGTCTTTGGGTATTGCTCCCGTATAGTCATTGTGGGCAATAACCAACACACCATGCGCTGCGAGGATGAGAGAAGGGAATTCAGTGAGCAGGTTTGAGAGCGACCCCGAAGCTGTTTTTTTCTACAGCCGCCACCCGGCGAGGTTTACCTCTGCATCAGTAGGGTTATAGAGTTCAATGAATTCATCGGTCGCTTTTTCTCCTCCTACTTTTATCTCATTGATCACCACATGACTAGCCCCGGCACTTGCGGGAGAAAGTAAGAAGAGGAGCGCGGTGAATATGGAGAGGATGGTGAAACCAAGAATATGCATGATTTTAGTGTAGGTTTCTTTGCCAGTTTGAGCAATATGGCCTATTTTGTTACAGTAGTAAGTGAGCCGGAGTGGTGTAATTGGCAGCCACGCCAGGTTTAGGACCTGGTGGGGGAAACCCCGTGGAGGTTCGAGTCCTCTCTCCGGCATCATTTGTAGGGTATACAGAGAAATTTCACCGTTATGGGATATTTTCTTTTTTTAAAAAACAGCCTGAAGAATTTTAATCAGATGGGGGCGTTTGTCCCCAGTTCGCAATTTCTCGCCCGCACCATGCTCGAGGGAGTGCATCTGCCGCGCGCAAAGTGCGTGGTGGAATTTGGTGGCGGTACGGGAGCAATCACTAGACATATTCTTGCACTCCTGCCTTCTCATGCCACGCTCATTGTGTTTGAGATGAATAAAGAATTGGCAGCACATCTGAAGCGCACCATCACTGACCCGCGCGTCTTTGTGGTATGCGACCGCGCAGAGCGCATCGGACATTATTTAAAAAAATTCGGTTTTAAGAAAGCGGACTATATCATTTCAAGCTTGCCTCTGGCGCATCTCCGTGGCGCCGTGCTCGCACACTTGTTATCAGAAGTTGTTGCCTCTCTGCATCCTCATGGTGTATATATACAATATCAATACTCCCTGCACAGTTTTAGGCAGGTGAAGAAGGTATTCGGCAAGGTGGTGCTAAAATTTGAATTGTATAATTTTCCGCCCGCATTCGTGTATGTGTGCCATGTGTGAAATGATGATGAAACCGAATTCAAGTGAGAGTCTTTATTCTCTATAATATTTAACCAATATGATCATCGGCATTCTTTCGGACACCCATGACCAAACCGCGCGCGTCCAGAAGGCGGTCGCGCTCTTTATAGCGCGCAAAGTAAGCTTTGTCATCCATTGCGGCGATATCGTGTCGCCGTTCACCCTGAAGCTCTATCGCGATCTGCGGTGTCCCGTAAAGTTTCTTTTTGGCAATAACACGGGTGATATTTTTCTCCATCTGCAGTACAAAGAGAAACATGGGTTCAGTGAATATGAGTTCGGGAATTTTTTCTCGCTTACACTTGAGGGGAAGCGGATTGCAGCCTATCACGGCGATCAGCCGGCAATCACAGAAGCGCTTATTAAGTGCGGCGAATATGACTGCGTGTGCGCGGGGCATGATCACCGCTCACGCATTGAACGGCATGGGGACACTTTGTTCGTAAACCCCGGTACGCTGGCAGATATGACAGGGAGCGCAATGACGCCGCCAAGCGTAGCCATCTATAATACCCATATCAACGAGGCGGACATAGTATTAATTTGAATATCACAGGGTGGTATGGCAGTACATACGGTTTTGTGCTAAAATATCCACGCGCAGAGAGGCAAAACGCGGGATCTGAATTGCCTCTCTTTCTATTAAGGAGGGCAATGAGTGAGCCCGTTTTTTTATCCCCATGCCCATGCTTGATACTTCACTATCTGCGCTCCCTGTGGTACTGAGGCAATACCCAGTGAATCTGTTTATCCCAAAGTCACTGCCGGGATCTAAAGGCGCGCCTGCGGCCGCTTCTGTATCCGTGAGCGCGGTTATCCCCACCTACAAACCGCCACAGGAGTTAAAGGCGCTGGTGCGCACGCTCCTTTCTCACCCTTGCGTGCGGCAGGTGGTGGTCGTTGATGACGCCACACCCTCTGGAGGGGAAGATTTTTTTGCGGGACTCTCACTCATCGCGGCAGGGCTCGGCCGTAGTGCAGATTTTACTCTGCTTCGGCTCGCCCATAACAGCAAGAGGGCAGGCGCGGTGAATCGCGGGCTTGCCGCGCTCACGTTTCCTCCCGCGCCGTTGCATGACATACTCGTGCTTGATGATGATGTCATGTTGACAGCCAATACGATTTCATCGCTCATACAAGCGCTCAATGCTTCTGAATATTTAGGCGCAGTGTGCACGCAGGCGCGCGTGTGCAATCGGCATGAAAATATTTTTACCCGCCTGCAGGGATTGGAGTATGTGGGATTCAACGTTGCGCGCATAGCTGATCGCGGGTTCCTCTTGGGGCCTCTGATTATGCACGGACTCGCGTCTCTTATAAGAAGCACAATTTTGATTAACGAGGTGAATGGGTATGATCAATCCCAGCTGTTGGAAGATTATGACCTCACGGTGCGAATAAAATCACGCGGGTATCATGTGGCGCTTGATTTTATTCGCACCGTGAGGTCAAAATCT
>Ga0156063_178_pt2 | contig 9754 bp, 6 predicted proteins | sample RifCSPlowO2_02_FD_107716 | JGI IMG/M metagenome (GOLD analysis project Ga0156063, IMG submission 107716) | Candidatus Uhrbacteria bacterium RIFCSPLOWO2_02_FULL_49_11
TCAATATATTGCGGTCCCTTCATTTTGTGAAATTGGGTGCGGTTCAGCCATTTTTTTAGCCCAAGTCTCGCACTATGCCTATAAGGTTACGGGGATCGATAATTCATCGGTGGCGTTAACCCGCGCGCGAGCGCTGTTTGATGATCAGGGGATCTATAATGGGACAGTCATAGTTGATGATTGCAGGGATTTAAAAATTGAGGAGAGGTTCGATACAGTGTGGTCGGATGGCGTGATCGAGCATTTTGACGATCCGGGGAAAATCATTTATGAACATCTCAAAATTACGAAGGATGGTGGCTCCGCAGTTATCTCTGCGCCGTATAAATACTCATATAAATATATTTGGTATATCTTGACAAGACCTAAGTTTTTACGTCGTTTATGGCCATGGACTGATCAGATGTTTTTTACGAAAAAGTTCATGTGCGAGTGTTTCGAAAAATATTGCGGGATGTATCAATGGCAGTATCGGATCGTTATATCCCATGTCAGTGAAGACGTGATTCTTTTTGTGAAAAAGGAAACCAAGGATCTTAATTGATTTTATTTGCGGTATGGCGAATTTTTATCATAAACTAATCTCTACAGATCATATTCTTCCCGTGCTTGACGAGGTGCGTGCAGTAAAGAAACCGTGGGAGCTTGCGGCGATCAAGCGCGGTGCGCAGATTCTTGAGCGCGTATTTACGTGGGTGCGCTTCTGCGCCGTGGCAGGCAGGACAGAACAGCAGATCGCGCGGGATATTGCGCGGATTATGAAACGCAATGGCGCCGAGGCGCTCGCGTTTCCGGTAATTGTAGCCTCCGGTCCGGGTGCCGCGGATATCCACCACATCCCGACGAAGAGAAAGGTGCGCAAAGGCGATATCCTTATGATTGATTGCGGCGCGGTGGTGAAGGGGCATTGCTCGGATTGCACGCGCACTTTTTTTATCGGTCATCCGTCTCAAAGATTTATCCGTTATTATCAAGAGGTGTTGAAGGCGCAAGAGAGGGCAATAGCGAAAATCAGGCATGGAATAGCGGCAAAGGTTGTTGACCGCGCGGCGCGCGGCTATCTCGCGCGGTGGCGCTGGGGAAAGACATTCACGCACGGCTGCGGGCACGGGGTCGGTTTGGCCATCCACGAGTTTCCGAATTTAAAACCAAAGAGCCGTGACGTTCTGAAGGCTGGTATGGTCGTCACGGTTGAACCGGGAATTTATTTAAAGCGATGGGGCGGCATACGGATTGAAGACATGGTGCTGGTGCGGCGTGGAGGAAGCAAAATTATTACCCGGTCAATCCCAAAGCAATTTGAACAAATCATATTATCTTGATTTTTATAGCTTTTTCCCTTACACTGTTTCCTAGTTTAGCATTTATCATTTGTGCGGGTATCGTATAGCAGCTATTATGCGTCCTTGCCAAGGACGAGATACGGGTGCGACTCCCGTTACCCGCTCCATTTTTATGGAATGACAGTCTTAAGAAGGGCTGTCGTTCCCGTTTTTGGGATATAAGACTGCATTGTTCTATGTACACTACTGACCCGCAAGATGAAATATTTCCCGTCGTGAATGAACAGGGTGTGGTGATAGGCCGCACGACGCGAAGAGAAGCGCACCGCAACCGTGAGCTCATCCATCCGGTTATTGGGATCTTTGTCTTCGATACGCGAGAAAGGGTGCTTCTGCAAAAGCGCAGCGCAACCAAAGACCTCAATCCTCATTGCTGGACCGTGAGCGTGGGCGGACATATCAAACATGGCGACACGCCCATTGATACTGCAGTAAGGGAAATTGAAGAAGAGATTGGGATTTCTGTGAATTCCGAACGGCTTACGCTCTTGGGCACGATGGTGACCAGAAATGAGGTGCAGTCTGAATACTGGTATGTGTATCGGTATGAGTTGCCTGCCGTGGCGCCGCTTGAAGCGCACCCCGATGAGGTTGCTGAACTGAAGTTTGTGACACTCGCGGAATTAGCGCGCATGATCCATGATCAAAAGGCGATATGGGGAGAGGATCCGAAGAAAGTGATCAAACAGTTTATTCTGAATGAGTGAAGCCAGACAGGATAAATACATTTTCTTTACATCGTTTTTGGATAGTCTCCTCTAGAAAGAAAGGTACATTGAGGCTATAATTTATATGGTATAACATGCCCGGGTGGAGGAATTGGCAGACTCGCAACACTTAAAATGTTGTGACCGTAAGGTCGTGTGGGTTCGAGTCCCACCCCGGGCATAATTTTATGAGACAATTTCTTGCGCAAATTACGAAGGAAGCGGGCGATGCCGCATTGAAGAAATTCAAAATGGCGGGATTGAAGTATGGGACAAAAAGGAATTCCGCCGATATAGTGACTGAAGCGGATGAATTGGCAAATGAAATGCTCCTCGCCCGCATCCATGCGAAATTTCCTCGCCATGGCATTATTTCAGAGGAGACTGGGGAATATGAAAGCGGTAGGGAATACGTATGGATTATCGATCCTCTTGACGGGACGCGGAATTTCCTGACGCACACGCCGCTCTGGGGGACCATGGTGGCGTTATCGAGAAAAGGGCGTGTTATCACTGCGGCGATCTATGATCCCTGCCATCATGAGCTCGTGCTCGCGGAGAAAGGGAAAGGCGCTTATCGGGACGGCGCAAAGATTCGTTGTTCTTCCACCGATGATCTCGCGTATAGTTATGGCGCCATCAGCGCGATGATCAAGAAAGAGCGTTTGGCATTTACTATTGGGCTTATGCGGCACACGGGCGGTGAAGAAGTATGGATCAGCGGATTTGGATCTATTGCAGTGAGTGCGTCCTCTGTGGCAGCGGGAAGACGAGATTGGTTTGTGTCATCCGGCGCTTATGTATGGGATTATGCGGCACCTGCCCTTATTCTCTCCGAAGCCGGTTGTAAGGTTACAAACACCAAAGGCCGTACGTGGCAGATGAATGATCGCGCCTTGATTGCGGCAAATCCTCTGCTCCATCGGAAATTGATCCGCCTTATGAAATGAACATGTCTAAGGAGAGGTTCACAGGAAAAATATTCAATTTCATGCAGTCCCCTTGGGTAATGGTCGCTGGTGTGATCATTCTTTTTTTGATTATTAAAGTCCCTCAAATTGATTACCGATATGGGGATGAAAATATTTATTTCCTCATGGGCAAGCTCATCACTGAAGGGCAATTTCCCTATCAGGATTTCTTTTTCGCGTCGCCCCCCTTACAGCTCATTTTTACCGCGCTCTTTGTTGCGTTGTTCGGTTTTCACGTGTATGCGATGAAGTTCATTTCATTACTTACGGTCGCGGGGTCGGCATTTTTTCTTTATGTGATTTTGAAAAAAAATAAAAGTGAAGTGGCGGGGGTATGCGCTGCAGTGTTATACTTGTTTTCATTTGTTACCCTTACCACAAGCGATTATGTATCAGGGGTTCAGTGGGTGGTATTTTTTACGCTTGGCGCGCTTATTCTTATCGCGCATGAGAAACCCGGATGGGCGGGGGTTGCGGCCACGCTCGCGCTCTTCACTCGGTTTTACGCTGCGCCTCTTATATTTGTAGTTGGCCTTTATGCCCTAGTGAGCACGCAGAAAACATGGCGGCGGTTTTTCATAAGTCTCTGTATCCTTTTCATAGGCGGCAACCTTCTTCTCTACGGGGCATTGGGAACTCAGTATGAGCAGAGTGTGGCGCTCTACCATCTGCAAAAGTTTGAAGAGCTCGACAAGCAAAAGGTGCTGGATTTTTTCTTGAGGTGGGATTGGCTGTTGCTGGTGGTGAGCGGACTCTCGCTTTTTGTGGTGCGGCTCAAACAGTTGGCGCTCCCTCTTCTTGGATTGGCGGCAGGCGGCCTTTTCCTGTACGTGTTTAAAGATATCTATTACCTCTATTTCAATTTAATAATTCCATTTCTCGCGCTCTTGGGAGGGATGTTCCTCGCAAACATATTTCATCTCTATCCCTTCTCGCTCGTATTGAAAAAAGGAATACCGCTCATGGTGCTCTTTTTAATCATTTATATAGGATACGGCACATGGCATTATATGAGGGATCATGCAGGCGCGGCGCGGATTGATTATCTTGAGGAACTTGTCCAATATGTGCGTGAGCACAGCGATCCAAAAGATTCTTTGTACGGATCGTTTGAGATCACGCCGCTGGTCGCCGGCTTGAGTGGACGCGCCATTGCCGGCAATTTCATTGATACTAACAATAAGACGTTTTCAACCGGCATGGTGGCGCTGGACGAGCGCGAGCAGGCATTATTGAAAGAAAAAGCAAGGTATATTTTTACCAAGGTGTTGGTGGATGGGCAAGGGAATCTCTTGGAGCTTGGCCGTTTCATTTCGCTAGATTTTTTACAGCGCCACTGTGCGATAGTGAAGAGTTTTCCTATCCAAAAAGATTACTACTCTAATTTTCTTTTGGTATGGGAATGCCGTTATTAAATATCCTTTGCTTATTATGATTTCTAGTGCCCTCCGTTTTTGTTTTAAATAAAAATTGCCTGTCGTAAGAAAGACAAGCAACCCTGAATCTAGAGTATCCTGTTTCCCCTACGCCGGTATTGTCCGGATCGGGTTCGAAGGGTATTTTTCAGCCCGCCTAAGTTTTTTAGATTGGATGCAGGATTTGTCGCTTTCTGTCACGTATCGCAGCGAGCAGGGACAAATCGTGTTGCCTTAAAGCAAAATTTTGGCGGGCACCCCAACAGTTTTAATTGTTTATCGTGCAATGAAGTGTAGTGTAATGAAATTACTTTTACCGCGACTCCTTATAGTGCGATTGCGTCTTTTATGGCGTATCCTCTTATCAATTCAATACTACCCATATGAAAACCGTATACCTTTTCCTCATCACGTTAGGCGTGTCTCTTGGCGTGTGGACTGCCATGGCAGCCACCGATATCACGCCTCCCAGTGCGGTCGCGAATCTTGCGGTCTCATCCAGTGCGCCTGCGTCGGTAACCTTGCAGTGGACTGCGCCGGGCGATGATGCGATGAGCGGTACTGCTTCGTTCTATGACGTGCGGTACCGTACCGCGCCTATTACAGAGTCGAATTTTGCCACTTCCACACCTGTGGCGGGCGAACCTGCTCCCCATGCGGCCGGCACGACTGAAACATTTATGGCGCCCGATCTCACTTCTGCTACCACCTATTGGTTCGCTTTGCGTACCGTGGATGGAGAAGGAAATACTTCTGCGCTCTCCAACAACGCTTCCACCACGACGCCCGTAGACGCCATACCGCCCCTCGTTTCTGCCATCACGGTGACAAATATCGCTGCGGCATCGGCGCGCATATCGTGGGCTACAGAGGAGAGCGCGACATCGCAGGTAAATTATGGCACGACGACAGGGTACGGTTCGAGCACCGCTTCCACCACGCTCACCGCCGCGCACACGATAGATCTTATCTCGCTCTTGCCCGCGACCTTGTATCATTTCGTGGTTTCATCTGCGGACGTATTTGGCAATACGGCGACATCAAGCGACGCCGTGTTTACTACGCTTGCCGTCCCCACTCCTGACGTGACGGCACCCGTGATTTCTAGCATTTCCGTCACTGACATGACCTCTGCGTCTGCGATGGTGCGATGGAATACAAACGAATTCGCGAATTCCTTGGTGCGCTATGGCACCTCCACCGCCTATACGGCAAGCGCAAGCAATGGCGCTATAGTAAGCGTGCATGCGATACCGCTCTTGAGTTTAGCACCACTCACCACTTATCATTTTGCAGTCTCGTCAGCTGATATAGCAGGCAATACCGCGACTTCTTCGGACCATCTTTTTACCACGCTTGCCACCTCAACTCCTCCCACGGCGACTACGACGATATCTGCCATTTTAAAAATGGACCCCCGTACCCTCAATCGGGTGCAAAAGGGTAAAGTAATAAATGCCGCTGTCACGCTGCCTCGAGGTGTTACGTTTGAAGGCTTGGAGACAGAGAGCGTGCTCCTCAATGGGACGGTGAAACCTGTAGATCTCAAATTTAGGAAAACAGAGTGGCGATGGTGGGGAAAATATCGCAGTACGCTCGTGATGAAATTCAATAGCAACGATCTTCTCGCCCTTATCCCTACCTCCACCGACCAGTTCACCTTTACCGTAACAGGAAAAGTCAAAGCAGGCACCTTTACCGGGTCGGATACCGTGCGGATTATCCCTAAACCAAAACCAATCCCCTTGCCAAAGATTGAGGAGAGGATTCAGGAGAAAATGGAAAAAGCGGAAGAACTGCTTGAGAAAAAACAGGAACAGCTGCAGGAGAGGCAGAAAAAGATGGAAGAACAGTTTGAGAAATGGCAAGAGAAATTAAAGGGTAGAATGGAGAAGCTGAAGGAGAGATTTGACGATTAACGCCGCGTTTTTTGCGTTCGCTCCATATGACAAGTGTGTATGAAGGGAATGCACATGCTCATCCCGCCCCGGCACGTCTCGGGGCGGGTTTATATATGACACATGCTTTCACTTAAGCGAGCGGTAACTTCGTTGTTGATAGTGTCGCGAGGGCGGGAGATTTCAAAGAGAGAAACTTTGTGGTATACCATCATCGATAATGATAAAAACAAATAATAGGACTCACGCAGTAACTAAATGCAACTCGTTTAAAAGCAAATCTACCCGTTCAGGATGAAAACTGTACTCACGCCGCAGTTGATACCAGGTTTTGTCCGTTGCTTGTTTCATGCGTCCTAAGATTACAAAGCTCGTAAGACAGAGTGTCAAGCACCCATTTCTTTAGACACCTTGTCTCCAGATAGACTCGACCTTTGTAGACCGCTTCGGAATCGCCGTGTCGTCAATGATCAACCAGCCGTCCGACAACCTGCCCACGATCCTTAACGTGAGACTCGAAAGGAGTGTCTACTATTTGACGTAGGCAAAGATTCTTATTGATTTTCAGTAAATGCCTGCTATACTGCAACCATCACCACGAAAAAGACCCTTATGGGGTGCCGTCCCTATCGGGGGCTTTTTCTTTTTAAACCAATCCTAAATGAGAGCGTTGATCATTAATATAGGCAATTTTTGCTCCTGTCCGCTTGAAATCGAGCATTTTTTCTCGTTGTTGGGAGACAGTATGACTGACAGCTTGTGCTTCTCCTGCAAGAATTTAACCAGTCCCGCATAATCGCCATCGCTTGCGATTATAACCGCATCATAAATTAGGCCTTCGGCACTAATCGCGGATTCACGCTGACTTTACGCCGACTTACGCGGACAGATTGAAATTCCGAGACAATAAACTATAGGAGATTATACTTGCTCCGCCAACTGGTGGATCTATGGGAGATTCTCATTTCAGCCCATGTTATATTTCTCACAAGTAATGAGGTGGCAAATTTACAGCATTTTTGCCACGTGAACTCGAGGGCTTTTGGACGTATTATGTAGGCTAAAAGAATGGCCGGAATGCAGCATTTTGGCCATATAGGCATGGGACTCCCGCACGCGCCACGCCAAACCAAATACGGCTATTAACCAGCTCAATAGCCGTTTCGTAAGGTAGCCCATGTAACTATTACGCGTTGAGTACTTTTTTCAAATACTGTCCTGTAAAGCTCGCCTTCACTTTCGCGACGTCCTTGGGTGTGCCTTCGGCCACGATGCGGCCGCCTGCGTCCCCGCCTTCCGGCCCCAGATCAATAATCCAATCCGCGCTCTTAATGACATCGAGATTATGCTCGATCACGAGGACCGTATTGCCGCGATCCGCGAGCTTCTGCAAAACTCCCAACAGTCTTTTCACGTCTTCAAAATGCAAACCCGTCGTCGGCTCATCAAGGATATAGAGGGTCTTGCCGGTGGAGCGCCGTGAAAGCTCGGAGGAAAGCTTGATGCGCTGCGCCTCGCCGCCCGACAAGGTCGTCGCCGACTGGCCCAAGGTGATGTAGCCCAACCCTACGCTCGTGAGCGTGGTGAGCTTCTCGCGTATGGGCGGAATGTCGTGGAAAAAATTCTCGGCTTCCTCCACGGTCATGGCGAGCACGTCCGCGATGGTCTTGCCGCGATAATGGATCTCGAGCGCCTCGCGGTTGTAGCGTTTACCTCCGCACTCTTCGCACTCCACGTACACGTCCGGCAAGAAATGCATTTCAATCCGCACGAGCCCGTCGCCCTGGCACGCTTCGCACCGCCCGCCGCGCACGTTGAAGCTGAACCTGCCCGGCCGGTAGCCGCGCATGCGCGCTTCCGGCACCTGCGTAAACAGCTCGCGGATGGGCGTAAAGACGCCGGTGTACGTCGCGGGATTCGAGCGCGGCGTTCGGCCGATGGGAGACTGGTCGATGACAATCACTTTGTCCAGAAATTCCGCGCCCAGCACCGCGTCATGCGCCGCCGGCTGTTCACGCGCGCCCCAAAACTGTTGTAGCAGGGATTTCGCCAGGATTTCCGTCATGAGCGTGGACTTGCCGGAGCCGGACACGCCGGTGATGCACACCAGTTTTCCCAAAGGCACGGTGACGTTGATATTTTTTAAATTAAACGCGCGCGCCCCCTTCACGACCAGGTACTTGCCGTTGCCGCGGCGATACTCATGAGGCAGATTGATCATCTTCTTCCCCGAAAGGTATGCGCCGGTGAGCGAGGCGGGATGGCGCGCAACCTGCACGGGCGTGCCCTGCGCCACGACGTGGCCGCCATGGGCGCCCGCACCCGGCCCGATGTCTATCACATGGTCGGCGGACCTGATGGTTTCCTCGTCGTGCTCCACCACGAGCACGGTATTGCCAAGATCGCGGAGATTTTGGAGCGTCTTGATGAGCTTCGCATTGTCGCGCTGATGAAGACCGATCGACGGCTCGTCCAAAATGTAAATGACGCCCGAGAGCTGGGAACCGATCTGTGTGGCAAGGCGTATCCGCTGCGACTCGCCGCCCGAAAGGGTGGATGCGGACCGGTCAAGCGTGAGGTAGGTGAGCCCCACATTGAGGAGGAATTTCAGCCGCTCCAAAATCTCTTTCAGGATCTGGCTGCTGATCGTGCGCTCCCGCTCTGTGAGCGCTGGCTCTCCTTGTTCAGGGGCAGCCGCGCGGTGCGCACCGCGTGCGGCAGGCGCAGCCTCACCTTTGAGGTTTGAGAAAAAGGCAAGCGCCTGTTCGATAGTCAGGGAGGTGACGTCATAAATGGATTTCCCGCGCACCGTGACGGCGAGCGCGTCGGGTTTCAGCCGCTTGCCCGCGCAGACGGGGCAGGGCAACACCCGCATATAGCGCTCGATCTCGGCGCGGATATAATCGGATTCGGTTTCGCGGTAGCGGCGCTCAAGGTTGGGAATCACGCCCTCAAAATGAGTCTGGTAATCTCCGGTAAACGAATCGCTCTCATAGTCAATCTTGTACGTGCGGTCGCCCGTGCCATAGAGCAGGAGGTCGTACTGCTTCTTGGTGAGATTTTTAATGGGCGTGTGAACGGAAAACCCGTGCGCCTCCGCCACCCCTTCCACGATCCTCATGTACCACGGTGCGTTGGTACCGGTGCGCGACCAGGGGCGGATCGCGCCCTGCGCGATGGTAAGCCCTGGATTGGGAATGATGAGATCCGCATCGACCTCAAGCTTGGTACCCAAGCCCGTGCACACGGGGCACGCGCCATGCGGAGAATTGAAAGAAAAAAGCCTCGGTTCGAGGTCAGGCAGGCTCACGCCGCAGACGGGGCAGGCAAAATGCTCGGAGAATACCAGCGATTCCGATGTCTCGCCGCGCCGCACCTCCACGGTCACGAAACCGTCCCCGAGATCAAGCGCCGTTTCCA
>Ga0156063_168_pt2 | contig 9637 bp, 7 predicted proteins | sample RifCSPlowO2_02_FD_107716 | JGI IMG/M metagenome (GOLD analysis project Ga0156063, IMG submission 107716) | Candidatus Uhrbacteria bacterium RIFCSPLOWO2_02_FULL_49_11
CGCGCCAAATTTGATTAACCTGTTGCAGACAATGTCGGGATTAGGCGTGAAGCCTAAAGATATGGACGCGAGCGCCGGTTCGAAGACATACGTGCGGTATTCTCGTTCAAAATCCCAGAGTTCTAACGGGATAGCGAGATGTAATGCTACCATCTTTGCTGATTCATAATCCCATTCCCAATTGCAGGAGGGGTTCACATCGGTCCAATTTCTCATAAAAACGCCTTTCACATTAAACCCCAGTGATTTCAAAAAAAATGCAGCTACTGCGGAATCTACACCACCTGATAATCCAACAACTATTTTTTTATCCATAATTACCGGATTTAAAAAAAGTAAACTCTAAAGGCAGGCGTATTGTCACTTCTTAATATCTCTGTACCCACAATGCCTTGTTGCCCTAACGTTTGAGCTATTTTATCCGCAATATCATTTTGTATGTCATCAGGAACGCGCAAAGTTCCCGGCAGCGCATGGATAAAAACATAATGCGCATACCCTTGCTGGAAGAAATAAGCCTCTCCGTTTTCCTGGATAAGCCTGCGGAATTCAAGCGATGAAGTGAAAGGAATACCTTGATAAGTCACGCGCCTCTGGATATACCACATTTTGGGGAAATAGTTAATATTCGAATCGAATATATACAGCGTTTTATCTTCTGTCGCTGTTTCCCACAAGTCATCCCTTGAATTTCGTTCTTGGTACACAGAAAGCAAGTATTGATCCAATTGCTCGTATCCATAATTTTCACCCTTGATTGACGAGTATGTGATACCTGCATACCCCCACGGTCGCGTAAAATAATGCGTGTTTATAGTGAATAAAAACATGGCGATTACTACGAGAGAGAATCCAGAAATAAAAGCAATCCTCATTTTGCCCAATGCAAGATTCCATACCTCATGAATAAATAGACCCGCGCTAAGGCAGAGGAAAGGCATTATCGGACTTAAGAAACGATCTGCATTCCCCAGAAAAATAAGCTCGATAGTAAAAAAGAGAACGATGAGCGCGAGGAAACCTTGGATTTGATTTTTCTTTCTTATCCATTGTAAGAGAGTCCAACCGACTGAAGCGAGGAAGAGTAAGAGTGCGGGCAAGGAGATCGCGTTTTGTAAGCTGTCGAGAATGGTCATGAAGGACACGGCGCCCGTGGATGCGGCAAGGCGCGGCCAGTCAGCGGTGGTGATATGCAGCAAGCGTGTAATCTGGTAGTCAAAGTGTCCCCGCGTGTAATATAAAGCGATATTGTAAATAATAATCGGAGAGATTGCGGTGATGAACGCAAGCATACCCAGAGAAATCCATTTTTTCTTATTCATTGAGTAGAGCGCAAGATAGCACAATGCAGGAAGCAGAAATAATGCGGTATATTTGGTGGCAAAGGATGCGCCAAATGCAAAACCTGTAATAACCCACCATGAGGGCGATACGCGCGCGCGCAGCGCGCTATACACTGTGATGAGCAATAAAGGGATAAGCAATGCTTCCAAATACATGACGCGGGATATCCACATAGATAAACTATTAACAGCCAAAAGAATGCCTGCGATCATTCCCATCCGCGGCGATCCCAGTCTATTCCCGATTGCAATACACAGCGCAACGCTCAGTGTCCCCAAAAGGACCGGCATTGTATGCACGAGCGTGGTCGTCATCCCAAAGACAGAAAAGAATAAATGGAAAAGGAGAAATGCCGCGGGAGGATGATCATGGAAGGACAGCTTCGCCCACCAGGGCACTGACTCAAACCACTGGTATGGAGTGGTTTGCAGCTGTGATGCCATATGGTCAAAATATCCCACGCTCCGAAATGCATACGTGGCGTCATCGCCTATGAGATCAATGGGAATGGGAGAATACGCGCGCAACGCAAACGCAAGCAGCACGATACATCCATAAATAAGTAATTGTTTTTTATCAATCATGCCCACAGTATAGCATACAAAAAACACCGGTGTGGCACGCCGGTGTATATAACGTTTACCATGAAGATTGTATTTATTTTTTCTTCAATACATCTTTTACTTTCGTCACTACTTCGTCAAGGCTGTAGTTTGCTTTCACCAGATATCCTCGCGCGCCCAGCGCCACGCCTTGGCTTACTGTTTCGGTATCTGAAAGATTGGTCAGGAGGATGACAGGTATTGCGTTTGTCGCTTCGTTGGCTTTTAGGCCTTTAAGGACATCCAATCCATTTTTACGCGGGAGTATAATATCGAGAAGTATAAGATCTGGCGTCTGGGTGATCGCCGTTTGTTCGCCGGTTTCCCCATCAATTGCCGACAGCACTTTAAATCCCGCCTCCTCTAGCGCAATGGAAATGGCTTTTAATATTGTTTGTTCGTCCTCGATAACTAAAATAGTTTGTGATTTGGGCATACGTGATGAATGAGGGTTAATTATGAATGTGATAAAGGTATGGCAAAAAGAAATGTTGTACCCTTCCCTTCTGTAGATCCTATGGTCAGTATACCATGATGAGCCTCGATAATGCCACGTGCAATGACCAGACCCAAACCTGTGCCTTTTTGGGAAAGTTTGCCTGCGTTTAGTCTTTGGAATTTGGTAAATAATTGCGGTATTTCATCATGCGTAATGCCAATCCCCATATCAGATACCGCAACGATAAGCGCATCCTTTGGGGGTAAGGGTGTTTCTAAGGTATGCCATAAGGGATCTACAGTTTGCCCTTCTTGATTAATATCTCCCACGGATGCATGGTGAAAAGCGCTCACATGTATCGTGCCCGCGACAGGTGAAAATTTGATCGCGTTGGAGAGCAGGTTATTTATCACTTGGCCGACACGGTGGGGGTCTAACAGGGTATCAGGAAGCGCGGGATTAATGGAGTCGCTTATTTGCACATGGCGGTCAGCAGCAAGCGGACGATAGAATTTCAGCTTCTCCTCCAACAGCGTCCGCACATTGGTTACCACAGGGAGAATTTCAAATTTACCCGCATCAATTTTTGCTATGTCGAGCAGCGTAGATACCAGGGTGAGCATTTCAGACGCGCTCTGGTGTATCATGTGGGTAAATTCTTGGTATGATTTCACTTTCCGCTGTTTTGAGGCAAGTAATTCCGTTATTTTACATATGCCGTCAAGCGGTGATCGAAGCTCGTGCACCATCATTGAGGTGAAATCTTCCCGCATTTTTTCAAGCTCTCTTTCATGAGTAATGTCATGGAAAAGGGCAACAGAACCGAAGGCGTTTTGTTTGCCCGGGATATCCGTGGGAGACGCCGGTTTTACCGGAGAAATAAGGACTTGATAAGTTTTTTGGCGGAACGAAATATTTTCAGCCACGATAAGTTTATCAAGGTTTATCGCTTCGTCCAATTTTCCCCTGATGTCAAGCACGCCGCCCAAACAATCAATGATATTAAAGATGGAAATTGTGGCGTTCCCTTCGAGGCCTAACGTGCGCTGGAGCGCGGGATTGATGACCACAATCCGAAATTCAGGATCCGTCATGAGAAGTCCGTCCGGCATGCTGGCAACCATTGCGTTTAATTTTTCCTCTTCGACAGCAAGCACTTCCTCTAAACGCGATACTGCTTGTGACGCCTGCGAGGTTATTTTGTATAAAAGGGTCATTTCATCCTCGTGGTAGAGGTCTGATTTTGTGCTTGCGACGGTGATGATGCCCACCGTGCGATTTCGGATAACGAGCGGGATGTTGAAAAATGACTGGACCGGCTGGTGCAATGATTCTGTAATGATGGCGCCGGTGATCGTTTCCTCAATGCGCAATTTTGCATAGTCGTCATTCGTGAGCGCATTAAGCGCCGCGCGCATTGTGTCGCGAATGGCACTCACAAACGCGGCATCGACCGATGATTCCAAATGGCAATGGAAAAGCAATGACTGCGGCTCGATGAGCAGATACGATACTGCCGAGTAATCGATGAATTGTCCAAGGCTTCCGGTGATAATTTCGACTATTTTTCGCGTATTGAGCGAATAGCCGATTCTCTCGCCCAGCTCCTTGAGTATGGCGATTTCATAAATTTTCGCTTCAAGCTCTGATTCGCGTTTTGTTAAATATGTTCTGGCTTTGCGCAATGCAAATAACTCAAAAATGCTTGCGCCTAGAGCAAGAATACAAAGGAGTGAAAGAATGGGGACCCAAAGGGACACTGAAGGGAAATTATCCTGTCATTGCCTTTAAGGGCGCCAGAAAAATAACTTGTAAGATCGTTCTGATGCGTAATGCCACTATTTCAGGCAAAGCAGTCAATTAAAGTGCAAAGTTATTTTTGCAGGGCGCCTAAAAAGCGATTGGAAGCGAAAAGCACGAGGATGAATCCGATGACAAATCCACCGTCATGGAGAAGCTGCGTGATATCGCGGCCAAAATGAGCGCTGAAAAAAGTTGCGACAATCGCTGAAGTCGCCAGAAGGAGCGTCCCGAAACCGAGTGACATGAATGCTGCGGAAAAGCGCCCTCCACGCGTTTTATGCGCATTAATGATGCATACAATAAATGTCATCAAACCGGCGGTAACCCAAAAAATAAATGTAATAAGCGAAAGCGTGGAAGTCATAGAAATTTAATTGAATTAACAAATTTAAGAATTATAGGTTTTTCCCAATAGCAAGGGAAGGATATTTTGACAATAACGGTTCCATGGCCTTTTTCACAATAAGTCCTGAAAGAGAAACATATTGCTCAATAAGCTGGTTGATGAGGTCGACAGGGTTGCCGTTCATCTGGGTTACGGTGCCGTCATCAGCAACGGTTAAACCTGATACATTGCGCGCTTTCATGACTGCGATATCAGGTCCGAGTATCACTACCTGTTTTTTAATAAGCTCAGTAAGTAAATTTTGGTATTCAATCCGTGATTCAGTCATATTAGATGGTATTAAGGGCGCTTAAAAAATAACAATTCGCCTTTTTTAAAGGTTTGTTCTTATTTTTATATGGTGGGCGCAAATGGTTGCATATGTTATTTTTTACGGCGCCTAAGATGCGCATAAATGCTCTCCATTAGTATAACATATCCTCCACAATATTATAATGGAACCACTTTTTTGGGAGGGATCCCCTTTATGACATAGTGGTGAGGTTTAGGCATGGGTGCAGAATATTTAGTTGATTCTTTTCGAGTTTCATCGGGTAAGGGTTCTGTATTACGAGGATTTTTAGGTTTGTGGCTGCGTGATTTATGGAATGGAATTGGTTCTGCTTGGACGGCTTCTCGCAGCGATAGTGCGCCTAGATTGGATGTGGGGAGCGCGGGAGTCTTGCGCTCTTGCGCATCTTGCTGCGTTGGTACAACAAAATTTGGGCTTCTTGAAGAGATAGAGGGTTGTTGTGTCGACAACGCTGCGTCACCTATAGGAGCGGCCTGTGTATGCGCAGAAGGGGTGTCATAAACTTCAGAAATATTTCGTTTTTTTAAGCTGTTGACGTCAATAAGTCCTTGATGAAATTTTTTTAAACAGCTTTTACAAAATACGTTGCGTTTTTCATCAGGGGTGAATGTGATAAGCGTGCCGCGACCGCAATTGTCGCACGTAGCATCTTTTGGCTCTGGTTGAGATGCTGCGGGTTTATTTGTATTTTTCTCAGAAGGTGGAAGAGCCGCAGGGAGTTCACGGTACCGCTGCTCATCCTCGTTCACACCCGCGGTATTTTCCAACTCCGCAGTCGTGGAATACATGTCTTCTATACCGGTCCATCTGATAATTTTTTCTTCAACTTCCTCGCGCGGTTTCGTATACCGTTCTCGGGATACCGCGATTACTTTTTCACGATTCCCCGTCATCTCATCGTTGCGAAGCGGCGGTAGGGACGTGGCAGAAAATGGTCTTGAGGCCACGCCGTTAATCATGAGTCGCAGATAAATGTCATACTTAGTGAGGTTTACCAAATCTTCTTCAGTGAAATAGGGAGTGAACTCCTTTACGAGTTCTTCCGCGTCGGTGGCGCCCACGCGAAAACAGGCGATAGTGCCGACGTTGCCAAATACCGCCGCGGCCACCTCTTCCTCAAGCTGTTCGATGTATTGGTGCGCCATAATGAGCGAAAGGCGATATTTTCTCGCTTCAGAGAGTATGTCTGAAAACGAGGTTGTCGCAAAATTTTGGAATTCATCCACATAAAGGAAAAAATCACTCCTGTCTTTTTCCGGAATATCCACTCTGCTCATGACCGCAAGCTGCAGCTTGGTGATCATCATCGCGCCTAATAACGAAGAGTTGTCTTCACCAATGCGCCCCTTAGCGAGATTCAGAATGAGTATTTTTTTGGTATCCATGATTTCCCGCATATCTATGGTCGACTGCGTCTGACCTACGATGTTTCGCACAATCGCGGTCGAAAGAAACTGCCCAACTTTGTTTTGGATTGGCGCGATTGCTTCAGTGCGGAATCGGTCATTATAATTTGCGTATTCATTCACCCAAAATGAACGCACCACCGGGTCGATGATGCGGCTAACAATTTTATGGCGGTATTCCTTATCCACTAATATGCGGTTGATCCCCAGAAGGGTATTGCCGGGAGAATCAAGCAGCGCGAGGATGCAATTATTCATGATATATTCCATTCGCGCCGACCATACGTTTGCCCAAATTTTTGTAAATACCCCCATGAGTCCGGACGCGACAAGATGCTTATAGCGGGAATCTACATTTTCAAGAATATTGAACGCTATGGGATAATCAATGTCCGCGGGGTTGAAATAAATGACATCATTAACGCGGTGAGAGGGGATATAATCCAGTAATTTTTCAGCTAAATCTCCGTGAGGATCTACTACTCCCACTCCCTTGCCCTCGCGTATGTCCTGGATGATCATGTTTTCCAGGGTCGTTGATTTCCCCATCCCGGTCTTGCCGATGAGGTACATGTGTTTACGGCGGTCATCGGTGCGTATGCCAAATTTGCGATTTTGACCGCGGAAATTGGTCATCGCAAAATAACAGATATCACTTTGAGCACCAGATTGTACACCCATCTGTTCCATACATTGCCAAATATTATCGTGATGAATTAATTTCGTATCGCGTATTAGGGAGTACGTATTAGGTATTTGTTTTTTATTAATGCCTGATACGTAATACGAAATACATAATACGCCGCATTTACAACGGCAAATTTTCAGGAGGCGCTGCCTTTATCTCATCTTGTGCCGTCTCATATGGGAGCAGCAGGGTTCCCGTTTCAATAGGAAGCTCGGAGGGCGGTTCGCCTTTCTTCGCTTCAGTCATTTTCACTAACGGGGCTTTCACTTCCGCAATCGGGAAATGCCATACCGTTGCCAGTTCTTCGGTGTTCAATATCATGCCATGGCCCCATCCTAATTCTTTGCTGCGTAAGCGAAATGCGCGCGCAATTTTTCTCTGGCGTTTCGCGATCCTCTTTGTAGTGAAGAAATAATTTGCTTTCGTGGTTACCTTACCCGCAGGTTCGAAACTGTTGAGATTCAATGCGCTAAATTGGCTAAAAGCGCCTAATGCCCCCACGACCCCGCGCGCTTTGTCGAACACTTCTTTTTTCGCCACATACACAATACGGCATTTGGTATGGAAACCAACTTTAGAAATCTTTGCCTCAATTGCTTCAACGATAGCACGTTCCCCGGGAGATAAATACTGAATTTGGCTGGGCATATCTTTCGCTGCCGCGCCTTCTTCATGGAATGGCGCAATGCCCAAGCCATGGAGAAGGACTTCACTGGCACCGCCTGTGACGGAACGCACGGGCTGAAGCGCCCGTTCAGTAAGCGTGGGCGAATGTTTCACATGCGCCCCGATTAATTTCTTCGCCACTTGGATGCCCTCTTCCTTCCATCCGTCGCCAATAGGAGTAACAACCCATTGAATCCAAATATTTTCACCCGGATGCATATGGCTCATGATTTCCAGGAGCGCGGCCATCGGATCTGCAAATTTTTGAGTAAGGGTATGCTCAAATTGCGGATAAGTTCGTATGGGATATGCGTTTTTGCGGTTAAGTTTTAGTTCGGTGCCCCACAGGTCAAATTCATCAGAGGGATATTGTCGAGGGATCGTTCCCGTGTAATCCTCCACTTCGGTAATTTCCGCATCTGGATACTGCGCATAAATCGCCGCTTCGATGAGATCGCGAAAATGAGTCGGCGTGCGCACCAAAAATTGGATATAACCCCCAAGAGAGACGATCTCAAATGAAAAACTTTCTTGATTTTTACCATGCAGGTATCTCTCAATCAAATTTCCACTGGAAAATGCTCCTGCCAATTGCGCGAATATTTGCTCTACCGCTCTTGTGGATTGCTCATTTAACTTCGGCACATCGATAGCGAGAATAGTATAGCTAAGATGATGGAGGTACGCAGCTCTGATATTGCGCAATCGCACATGCCAAAAGGTGCTTAATATTACCACAATGACCGGTATCCATCCTCCGCGAATAAAGAGAAACCACCCTACGGTGAGCGGGCTATTTGCGGCCGCATCGAAAAAAGGCGCGAAATCGATGGTGATATCCACAATATGAATATTTATTTACTTTGTTCCGTGTGGACGGTTTCCGGAGCTTGAGAGACAGTTTTGTTGAGCGTAAAACGACCGTCCGGAAGGTGTAAAAAACTATCGCGTGACGTAAGCGCGAGTAAAATGGTGCCCTTTTTAACAAATCTCTGTTTGAGCACTTCATCGATAATTTCCTCACGGGTTAAAGGATTTGGCGCACGACTCAAAACAGAGACAATGACATCGGCAACTACGCCAGGTTTATACCCCCATTCTTGGAGAGCGTAGATTCCTCTTCCCACAAGGACAAAACGCTTGTCAAGAATAAGTTCATTGTGTACGGTGGGCGCATGCGCCACTTTGTGGTCGAAACGGGTCTTGTTTATTTGCTCGGTGATCTCTGTAAAATGCATGGGGTTGCCGTATTTTTTCAGCACTAAGTAAATTTTATCACTCATTCTTTTTGGCTTAATGCTATGCCAGTGGGACATCCCCCATTCATTAAAGGGGTTTTGTTGCACTGCTAGGGAGCATTCAAGATAGGCGCGGAGCACGCGCTCAACCGCCGCATGCTCCTCTTGTTCGGGGGATGATGAGAAAAGAATAAATGATTGGTATTCCCGCGCATGTTCCTGGCAAAAATCGCTGCGCAAAAATTCATTAAGCAACGAATCATAATTGACGGGCTGTCCTTTTGATGCCAATAATGATTCAATAGTTGCGATGGTGCCCGTGAAAAGCTGCGAGGGAAATTCTTTTAATTTCCAGCTAGGACGAATTTCTCCAGATTTTATTTCTTCAACAGCTGTATTTAAAAGCTGTTCAATAATAAATGACAAGCAATTGCGGTCCACTGACGAATCGCCCGAGAGGGAGAGCAGGTCATTGAGAAGCACATCTTGACGGCGCATGCCGCCATGTTGCATAAGGTTATGTATGACGAGCGTGAAAATGCCTTCAGAAATTTCCTTGAATTGCTTAGATTGTTTAAGCTTTTGAATGCTTTGATGCTCAATCTGCCGCACGCGTTCCCTCGTAATGGAGTACCTTTTGCCGATAACTTCTAACGTATGGGCGCTATTTCCATCTAAACCAAATCGTAGACGAAGCACATCTGCCTCGCGATTGGCAAGCAGCTTTAATAACCGGGTGCAAATATCTACAGG